>OHDT01000093.1_pt1 | contig 75248 bp, 67 predicted proteins | sample 1567061 | NCBI WGS metagenome assembly OHDT01 (sample SAMEA3879506, study PRJEB24766) | human gut metagenome | biome: human-associated habitat; feature: feces | place: USA | collected 1985/1987
GAATGAGTGGCAGATATTAAATACCTGTTGAAATTTGGAAAGAGAGAACATTTGGAAAGTCTAGTAAGTGGAAATATATATTGTTCAAATGCAATTACTTTCTGGGGGATTGAAGATAAACTGAAAATCAAAGGACAAGGAGATATTCTTGAAGCTGGTACTAGAATGTTTGCTCAAAAAATGATAATGCAGCATCCAGATACCAAAGAGGTAATTGCAAAATGTGGAAAAGCAAATGGCTTGGTGAGAATAGAACCAGCAGAGAAAATGCCAGTTTTTTGTATGTTTGCTGTTTATGAAGACGATTGCAAAGTCGATATTACTGGAGCTTCAATCATCAATCTTTCAGATGATAAAAAACAGACTATTAGGGAACACTTCCCTAATGCTGATGCTGTTGCAGTAATTCCGAATCCTGAGGAATTTATTGAAGATGTTAAAAGAAGTATCGGTACTGAGATTAAGGCTGAAAAAGTCAATTATTTTCATATAGATAAAGGTTACGAAACCACCGATGGTGAAATAGCTATGGACATGGAGTATATGAAATATTTGATGCAAGATGCATCTCCAGAAAAAGTAGACGGAGGAATAAGATATACTTTTTATGCGGATTATGCATTTAGAGTTTTATTCTGCAAAGATGTATTTTTTGAGCAAGAACAGGAGTATAGAATAGTTCTTCCAAATGAGACTATAGAGGCTGGAAAGAGTTATCCCGTGCGGCTTTCAAAAGATTACGAAATAATTGATTTACATACTTTCTTTGATAATTAGAGGAGGGCGTAAACATGCCAACAACGATAGAAGTAAATAAACAAAGCGTGGAAGCGCTCCTGGGTAGCGGAAAATCAAAACCGTTTGTCATTCCTGAGTACCAGCGACCATATGCTTGGACGGATGAACAGGTAGAAACACTTTTTGAGGATTTATGGGATTTTACTGCTACAAGTGGCGGTACAGAAAGAGAGAGTTCCTACTTCCTCGGAAGTGTGGTTTCCTACGAATAATTGATGGACAGCAGCGTATTACGTCTTTGTTTCTGCTGCTACGTGCAATTTATACGAAGCTTGTTGCTACGCCTGCATCAGAGAGAACGGCAGAGGCCAATAACTTTATTGGAAAGATTGAGCCTACTATCTGGAGAACCAATAAACTTACTGGAACGGTGGATTTCAAAAATATCCTTTTGACCTCACGTGTTGTGAATAACGAAGGAAATGAAATTCTGCGATCAATCTTGGAAACCGGAAAAGCGGATGAGGATGCGAAAGATAACTATTCAAAGAATTATCGCCATTTTCAAGAGTTGTTTGATAAGCATTCCACAGAGAATCCATTGATGGTATATCAGTTTATCTATGCGCTCTTGAACCAGGCTATTCTGCTTCCTATCACAGCAGACACCCAGGATACTGCGTTGACTATTTTCTCAACGTTAAATGATAGAGGTCTTCCTCTGTCGGACGCAGATATTTTTAAGGCAAAGATTTACAACCAGCTTGCGCCGGATGATAAGAAGGCATTTATTGACCGCTGGAAAGATTTAGATGAGCAGTCTACAGATGCTAATGAAAGCATCCAGCAGCTGTTCTACTACAATATGTTTTATTATCGAGCACTGGATAAGGATACGAAGACGACTACTCCTGGTGTCAGGAAGTATTATGCGGTTAATAAGTTTGAACGCTTGTATAAGCCTGAATTGTTGGATACTCTTTTTGTTATCCTGAATCTGTGGAAGGTTGTAAACAAAGGAGAGGAACTTGAAGATGAAGCCTGGTCCAAGAATATTAAAATTAGGCAGACACTGGATATTCTGACTTCATATCCGAACGAGTACTGGAAATACCCGGTTGTTATTTACTATGTTTGCTACAGGAATGAAGAAAATTTTGAAACACGATTTGCTAGGTTCTTGAATAAGCTGCTCATGGAGCTGATGACAAAATAAAAGAAGCAATTTAAAGTATAAGTGGTAAGAATCAAGCCTCCAAGACTCCGCAAGATTTGGAGGTTTGCTTCTGCCCATTTTTAGAGGAAAGGAATTTTCGAAACGAAAAATCTATGGTACAATATTTTAGAAGTTATCAACGGGATAAGTGGATCATAGAGAAAGAGCAGAACAAATCACATGTAGGTTAGTCAGATTTGTATCTCAAAAATAAATCTAATCTTTTTCTATGGCAGGTGCAAAGTGATGCATCATGCTTATTTTTGCAGGTACCGGCAGGGGACTGTTGCATCATTTTTGAACCCAGACTTAACGAATAAGCCATGGGATGTGCATTTTTATTGCGTACTCATGGCACTGCGAGAGTATTTGTCTGCTTACGATTTGCCCTGATTGTGGAGGAAAACTGAGAGAGCGAAGTGGACCATATGGTAGATTTTACGGATGTATGAATTATCCGAAATGTAGAGATAGCAGATCAATTAAAAAATAATTGAGAGGTGTTAATAAATGTTATTTATATGTTACCCCAAATGTTCAACCTGTCAAAAGGCTAAAAAATGGCTGGATGAGCATAATATAAAATATACTGAGCGCCATATTGTAGAGGTGAATCCTACTTATGACGAATTAAAGGAATGGTATGGGAAGAGTGGACTGACCCTTAAGAAGTTCTTTAATACTAGCGGGCTTCTTTATAAAGAAATGCAGCTTAAGGACAAGCTGCCTACAATGAGTGAAGAGGAACAGATTCAGTTACTTGCTACAAATGGAATGTTGGTAAAGCGTCCACTTGTTGTAAATGGAGATACTGTGCTTGTTGGCTTCAAGGAAGCAGAATGGGCTGAAAAATTGAATTGATAATTTTTGAGAATTCGTTTATGTATATGGAGGAAAGGAGCTGAGAATCTCATATGTCAGATTTGTTTGATTTATCGAACTTTGATAAATATAAAGAAGATAACTGCCGAGAAGTGAAAAAGGCAGAAGGTGGATTGCCTATAGCATTATGGGAGTCGTATTCCTCATTTGCCAATTCTAATGGTGGTGTTATTATTCTTGGCGTTGGAGAGCGGCAGGATGGAACTTGGTATACTACTGGACTTAAGAATGCGGATAAACTTAAGAGAAACTTTTGGAACACAATTCATGATACCAAGAAGGTAAGCATTAATTTGCTATCGGATAAAAATGTGGAGTCCTACGAGGTTAATGGCGATACCATTCTGGTTATTTATGTACCAAGAGCTAAACGTGATCAGAAGCCTGTTTATATTAATAACGATTTATTTGGTGGCTGCTATCGTAGAGATTGGGAAGGCGACTATCATTGCTCAAAGGCAGAAATTAAAGGTATGCTCCGTGATGCTGCGGATGAGACAGAGGATATGAAGATTGTAGAACAGTTTGATATTTCTGCAATTGATACAGAGTCCTTGAAGGGATTCAGAAATCATCATAAGAGCTATCGTCCAGAGCACGTATTTAATAATTTACCAGATGATGAGTATTTAGAGAGAATAGGTGCAGCAGGATTTGGCGAGGATGGTAAATTACATCCTACTACAGCTGGGTTGCTTATGTTCGGTGAAGAATATCATATCGTAAGAGAATTTCCAGAGTATTTCCTAGATTATAGAGAGATGCTTGACCCAACAATACGTTGGACAGATCGCTTGCAGTCTAGCTCCGGTGATTGGAGCGGTAATGTATTTGATTTCTTCTTTAGAGTAAATAGCAAAATTGCAAAGGATATTAAGAAGCCTTTTAAGCTTGAAGGTATTACGAGGGTGGATGATACTCCAGTTCATAAGGCAGTTCGAGAGGCTTTAGTTAATTGTTTGGTTAATACAGATTATTTCTTGCCTTGCGGTGTAGTGATTAAGAAGGAAGATGACAAGTTGGTTATCGAGAATCCTGGTAGCATTCGCACTGGTAAAAAGCAGATGCTTCGTGGTGGTATTTCAGATCCTAGAAATAAAACACTAATGAAGATGTTTAATATGATTGGTATTGGTGAAAGAGCCGGTAGTGGTATTCCAGATATTTATCAGGTTTGGGAGAATGAAGGCTGGCCAATGCCTGTTGTAGAGGAAAGTTATAATCCTGACAGGACTCGTTTATCGCTTGAATTTGCGAAAAAACAAACGATAAAAACAAGCGAAGAGGAAAAGGAGCCAAAAAGGAGCCAAAAAGGAGCCGAAAAGGAGCCAATAAAAGGAGCTGAAAGAAAAAAGGAAATTTTGAAGCTGATAAAGGTAAACTCAACTATTACACAAGTTGAAATTATGAAAGAATTAGATTTGACTAGAAAGCAAGTGCAAAAGGATATGAAAGAGTTACAAGAGATGCACATAATTGCAAGAGAAGGCACAAACAGAAGAGGACGCTGGATTATCGTCAAAGAGAATAAATAGAATTTAAGTTTATTAGGGGGATAGTTTATATGCTTAATCTTTCGGAAGAACAACAAAAAGCACTGATGGAAACAGTAAATAAGCATATTCAGGAAGAAACAAAAAAGAGCCTAGATGCATTTGATAAAACCCTTGATAGAAAAGTCAGTTTGGTGTAAATAGTATAAAAACATTGGATTCCGTACAAAAAAGTTCCAAAATCAGGAATTTCTGTACGGAATTTCTTTTATTTGCGTACTTGGCGAAAATAAAGCATTTTTATAATACAAAATTACCTGCTTTTGTATTTTTTTGCCGATATTGGCGTTTTAAATACAAGAAAATTCGTAGGAATCTGCAAGGCACTTTTACATTAGCTTTTTACAGTCGTTGACAGTCACTGTCTTTTACCATAAAATGAACAGTAAGAATGTATGAAAAAGGAAGAGAAAAATGGGAAAATCTGAGAAACAGATGGATAAAGAGCATGAGCGCAACCAGCGGATCATCGATACGGCGTTCCGGCTTTTTGTGGAAAAGAAAATAGAAGCGGTCAGTATGGATGAGGTCGCAAAAGAAGCCGGTGTGGGACGTGCCACATTGTTCCGCTGTTACAACAATAAGACGGAGCTGGCTATTGCGGTCTGCGCATCGAAATGGAAGGCTTATCTGGACAAGCTGGATGAGGCAAGACCAATCTCTTCGATACACGATATTCCGGCCATTGGAAGATTTATTTTTACGCTGGACAGTTATATCGGCATGTATCAGAACCATAAGGATCTGCTGCAGTATAATGACAACTTCAACAATTATATAACACACCAGACGGTGCGGCAGGAGGAACTGGCGAATTTCCACGCATCCCTGAATTCCGTCAACACAAGACTTCATATGATGTATGCGAAGGCAAAAGAGGACAAGACCTTCCGCACGGATATTCCGGAGGAACAGTTCATGCGTGTGACGGTGCATACCATGATGGCAGCGTGTACCCATTACGCAGGTGGTTTTATCTGGGGAGCAACGGACAACAAGGATTATACAGGTGATCTGCTGATTTTAAAAGAAATGATCCTGAATTATGCCCGGAATGACGCCAATCTCTAATTTTCAGGTATACTGATCCCGACAGCCGGTGGAACAGATGACTGATTGACATTGCAATTTCAGAAAATCTGTGATATAGTAGCCACAATTGAATATGGAGTATTCAGGTGCCGGAGCAGCCACGTAAGTAGCTGGCTCCGGTGAAAAGGGAAGCAGGTGTAAGTCCTGCACGAACTCGTCACCGTAATTAGGGAGCTGAAGCCGATAGATCACTGGGAGACCGGGAAGATGGCGGATGCAATGATCTTCAAGCCGGGAGACCTGCCTGAATGCTGTACAGAAACATTTGTTTCAAAGCCACGAGTAACTGGTTGTACGTGTGGAATGCAGAAGCGACAGAAGCTTTTTGCATTCGTTTCTTATGTGTACAAACCCTTTACCTGATACAGGAAAGGGTTTTTGTTTTTGTTGCGAAAAACATGTTTCTGACTTACATATTTAAGAATACCGGGGCAAGCCCCAAAATCAAAAGAGACAGAAAACCTGTCAGAGGAGGAAACATGAAAAGAAGAATCGTAGCAGTAGTACTGGCAACCGTACTGGGCGCTGTATGCATCACCGGATGCGGCAATACCCAGGAGACCGTAGAGAGCACTGTACAGGTAAGCACTGAGGCTCAGACCACCCAGGCAGCGGAAACAGCAGCTACCGAAAGCACCGAAGATGCAGATCAGGCAGCAGCCGATGAAGTAGCAGCAATGATCGATGCCATCTATGTGCAGGAGAGAACTGAGAATACCGATAAGCAGTGTGTAGATGCCAAGGCAGCATGGGATGCACTGACCGACGCACAGAAGGAACTGGTAGAGGGAGAAAATGCAGATCCCGATTATTTCGGCAGAGATACCGGAGATGCTTCCAAGGATGATCCCCGTAATCAGGATGAGATCGGTGAGAACGAGATTCTGGTAGTAAGCTTCGGCACTTCCTTTAACGACAGCCGTGTGGCTGATATCAAGGGTATCGAGGATGCGATCGCAGCAGCCAATCCCGACTGGTCTGTAAGAAGAGCATTTACCGCACAGATCATCATCAACCATGTACAGGCAAGAGATGATGAGCATATCGACAACATGGATCAGGCACTGGACCGCGCTGTGGCAAACGGTGTTAAGAACCTGGTAGTACAGCCTACCCATCTGATGCACGGGGCAGAGTATGACGAGCTGATGCAGGCAGTAGAAGCCTACAAGGATCAGTTCGCATCCGTAAAAGTCGCTGAGCCCCTGTTAGGTGAAGTGGGAGACGATGCAACCGTTGTCAATGCAGATAAGAAAGCAGTAGCAGAAGATCTGACCGCAGAAGCAGTGAAGACCGCTGGGTATGACAGCCTGGATGCTGCAAAGGAAGATGGCGTGGCATTCGTATTCATGGGTCACGGAACTTCTCACACCGCAAAGGTGTCTTACAGCCAGATGCAGACCCAGATGAACGACCTCGGTTATGCTAACGTATTCATCGGAACCGTAGAAGGTGAGCCGGAAGAGACTGCCTGCGAAGAAGTCATCAAGGCTGTTGCGGAAGCAGGTTACACCAAAGTGGTTCTTCGTCCCCTGATGGTAGTAGCAGGTGACCATGCCAACAACGATATGGCAGGCGAGGATGAGGATTCCTGGTTAAGCCAGTTCAATGCTTCCGGTAAGTTCGACAGCGTGGATACCCAGATCGCAGGTCTTGGCGGGATCAAGGCTATCCAGGATCTGTATGTGGCACATACCGCAGCAGCAATGGCTGAGAAATAAATAAGAATCAAGATTACAAATAAAATAAGGATTAAAATCAGTAATGAAAGCAAAGACATTAATGAATAAAATCATAATCGTGGGCGGACTGAGTGCCTGTCTGCTGCTTGGCGGCTGTGGAGCAGGTCAGGCAGCGGATGCAACATCTGCAGAAAGCACATTTGCCGCACAGGAAAGTACCGTAACACCGACAGAGAGCACGGAAACGGCGGAAACTGTCAGCACAGAGACTGCGCAGGACAAGGCACAGCTTCCTGATGGTGTCTACACCGCTGAATTTTCCACGGACAGTTCCATGTTCCATGTCAGTGAGGCCTGTGACGGCAAGGGAACACTGACGGTAAAGGATGGCGTTATGACCATTCACATTTCCTTAGGCTCCAAGAAGATCCTGAATCTCTATCCGGGTCTGGCGGAAGATGCAGCCAAAGATGGTGCAGTACTGCTTGAGCCCACCACGGATACCGTGACTTACAGTGACGGCATGACGGAAGAAGTCTACGGCTTCGATGTTCCTGTACCCGTGATCGGAGAGGAATTCGATCTGGCACTGATCGGTACCAAGGGAAAATGGTATGACCATAAAGTAAAGGTATCCGATCCGGTAGCGGAAGACAGCCGGGAAGCTGCGAACGGTTTCTTTGATATGAGTGCGCTGGCAGATGGCAGCTACACCATCGAACTGACCATGGAGGGCGGAAGCGGCAGAGCCAGCATCCAGTCCCCCACACAGATCACGGTAGCTGACGGAGCGGCAACGGCGATTCTGGAATGGAGCAGCCCGAACTATGATTATATGCTGGTAAACGGTGAAAAATATCTGCCGGTAAATACGGAAGGCAATTCCGTATTTGAAGTGCCGGTGGAAGCACTGGATGCACCCCTTACCATGATCGGTGATACCGTGGCAATGAGCACACCTCATGAGGTGGAATACACCGTAACTTTCCACTCTGAGACACTTGAGAGTGCAGAGAGCGGTAAGTAATACACATTGGTGCCTGCGGCTCAAATATTGCAGGCTATGAAAGGCATGAAAACTTTGAGGTCAGGAAGAAATAGAAGAAAATGGATATATGTTCTGCTTCTTATGGGACTGCTGGGGCTAAGTGGCTGCGGCAGTCCTTCTTCTGCTTCTATGGATACATCGGCGGAAGCAACATCGGAGATTACCCAGGCAGCAGAGACCACGCAGGAAGAACGGACAGAATTAGTAAAAACAGGCAGCATGGAGCTGCAATATGCGGAAAATTTTGCGGTGGACTATTACGAAGATGGGTATAAGATGCTGACAACGCTTCCCGACAGTAAACGGTATCTGATAGTGCCGGAGGGACAGCCGGTGCCAAGGGGACTGGATGAGGATGTCAGTATCTTGCAGGAACCACTTCAAAATATATATCTGGTGGCATCCGGGGTGATGGATATGTTCGCATCCGTGGACGCTGTGGATCAGATCCGGTTCTCCGGACAGAAGCAGGAGAACTGGTACATTCAGACAGCAAAGGATGCCATGGCGGCAGGGGACATGATCTATGCCGGAAAATACAGTAAACCGGATTATGAATTACTGGTGTCTGAAGGCTGTGATCTCGCAATCGAGAATCGGATGATCACGCACTCGCCGGAGGTGGTGGAAATGCTTCAAAGCTTTGATATTCCGGTGATGATCGAATATTCCAGCTATGAACAGCATCCTTTGGGAAAAGTGGAATGGGTCAAATTTTTCGGAGCTTTGACCGGAAAGGAAGCGGAGGCAGAAGAAGCCTTTGCGGAGCAGACAGAGATTCTGGAAAAAGTAGAAAGCGGGGAAAAAACAGGGAAGACCATAGCATTTTTCTATGTGACTTCCAACGGACTGATCCAAGTACGGCAGAGTACGGATTATATTCCGAAGCTGATCGAACTGGCAGGAGGAAGATACATTTTTGAGGATCTCGAGGACAGTGGAAGCGGACGCTCCACACTGAACATGCAGGTCGAAGATTTCTATGCCGGGGCTAAGGATGCAGACATCCTGATCTACAACAGCTCGATCGACGGTGGCGTGACCACGTTGGATGAACTGATCGGCAAATGCAATATTCTAAAAGACTTCAAGGCGGTACAGGAGGGGCAGGTCTATTGCACCACCAACGATATGTACCAGCAGTCCATGGCGATCGGGTATTTATTGCAGGATATGCATACGGTGTTGACGGACGATGATACCGCTAAGCTGCGTTATCTGTTTCTCTTACAGTAAGATGGAGAACCTAGAAACACAGCGTAAGTATAAGAGCGTTGGAATGAGATTAGAATACGATTGGAATACGAATAGGAAAAGAAGGAGAAAAACATGCAGCAGCGCAGAAAAATCAGATATCTCATAGCGTTTGTTCTATTGACGGCAGGCATTCTCGTGCTGTTGCTTTGCAATATAGGGATCGGAACGGTGAAGATCCCATTGACAGAAATACTGACGACGGGAAGAACCAAAGAAGGCATGAATGCGAGGATTCTGTGGGAGATCCGTCTTCCCCGGACACTGGCGGCGGGAATCCTGGGCGGAGCGCTGGCACTTGCCGGGTATCTGCTTCAGACCTTTTTCCACAACCCCATAGCCGGACCTTTCGTGCTGGGAATTTCTTCCGGGGCGAAGATGGTAGTGGCACTGGTGATGGTATTGCTGCTGGGGAATACAGTCCGTGTCAGCTCCGGACTGTTGATCCTGGCGGCATTTTTAGGAGCTATGTTGTCCATGGGATTCGTACTTCTCATGGCGAGGAAGGTAGACAGCATGTCCATGCTGGTAATCAGCGGTGTGATGATCGGCTACATCTGTTCTGCTATTACGGAATTGGTGGTGACTTTTGCGGAGGATGCGGATATCGTGAATCTCCACAACTGGTCGAGAGGAAGCTTTTCCGGAATGACCTGGGACAATGTGAAAGTGATGAGTATCGTGGTGGCAGTGACTTTACTTATGGTGATCCTGTTAGCAAAGCCGCTGGAAGCCTACCAGCTGGGTGAGACGTATGCACAGAATCTGGGAGTGAACATCCGGACATTGCGGATCCTGCTGGTGGTGTTGTCCAGCGTACTTTCGGCATGCATCGTGGCATTTGCCGGACCCATCTCTTTTGTGGGGATCGCCGTGCCGCAGCTGATCCGGAAATTATTCGGCACCACAAAACCGTTACTCATGATACCGGCATGTTTCTTAGGAGGCAGTGTGTTCTGCCTGTTCTGTGATCTGTTGGCAAGAACCTGGATGGCACCCACAGAGCTTGGTATCAGCACAGTGACGGCAATCTTCGGAGCACCGGTGGTATTGTGGATCATGGTATCCAAAAGCAGACGGGAGCGTGGATAACTTACCTATGAAGACGCAGAAGCCTTATTATATTACAACGGAAAAAATAAGCGTGGGCTATGACGGAAAGCCTCTGATCGAAGAAGTGGAGATCGCACTCAGAAAAGGAGAGATCCTGACGTTACTGGGACCTAACGGTGCCGGAAAATCCACGATCTTAAAAAGTATTGCGAGACAGCTGTCCCTGATCGCGGGAACGGTGCGGCTGGACGGAGAAGATATGAAGTCGCTCACCGGGGCAGAACTGTCAAAAAAAATGGCCGTGGTAATGACAAAACGTCTGCGGGGGGAATTGATGACCTGCGAGGATGTGGTGGCCACCGGAAGATACCCCTACACAGGGCGTTTCGGCGTGCTGCGGGCAGAAGATCATGCAGCGGTGCAAAACGCCATGGAACTGGTGCAGGTGGCAGAGATTGGGGATTCTTTGTTTGACCGGATCAGTGACGGACAGAGACAGCGGGTGATGTTAGCCAGAGCCATCTGTCAGGAGCCGGAGATATTGATCCTGGACGAGCCGACTTCCTACCTGGATGTGCGGCATAAACTGGAATTTTTATCGATCCTGCAAAAACTTTGCAGGGAGAGAGAACTTACGGTGATCCTGTCCTTGCATGAGTTGGAACTGGCGGAGAAGATCTCCGATAGAATCCTGTGTGTGAACGGCAGGGCGGTGGACCGGATCGGAACGCCGGAGGAAGTCATGACAGCCGGCTATATCACCGAACTCTATGGCATCCGGATGGGAAGCTATGATGAGGGCAGCAGTGATATGGAGCTGGCGGCGCCGGAAGGAACACCGCAGGTCTTCGTGATCGCCGGAGCCGGAAGCGGACGGAAAATTTACCGGCGTCTGCAGAGAGCGGGAATCCCCTTTGTCACCGGGATCCTGTATGAAAATGACCTGGATTATCCCGTGGCGAAGGCTCTGGCGGCGGAGGTGATCGCAGAGCATCCTTTTGAGCCGGTGGCACAGGAAAAAATACAGGCAGCGAAGAAACAGTTGGAAAAGTGTAACCGCGTTATCTGCTGTCGGGAGAATTTCGGCAGTCTGGAGACTTATCAGAGAGAGCTTTTAGAGTACGCAGAACAGCTGGGGAAGCAGATAGAAAAGTCAGAAAGCACGGAGCAACAGCGTGGGTGTTAGAAAACAGAGAAACGAAATTCCCGGGATGTCGGTGGCATCTGTGGGATGGAGAAAACGATGGCAAAAGTTATTATGATACAGGGCACCATGTCCGGTGCCGGGAAAAGTCTCCTGGTGGCGGGCCTATGCCGGATCTTCCGGCAGGACGGTTATCGGGTCGCCCCTTTTAAATCACAGAATATGGCACTCAATTCCTATATCACGAAAGAAGGATTGGAAATGGGCAGGGCACAGGTGATGCAGTCGGAAGCGGCAGGGGTCGAACCGCTGGTGTGCATGAATCCTATTTTATTAAAGCCCACTAGTCATACCGGCTCCCAGGTCATCGTGAACGGGGAGGTACGGGGAAATCTGTCCGCCAGAGACTATTTTGCCCATAAGACAGAACTGATCCCGGATATCAAGGCAGCCTTCCGCAAGCTGGAGACTTATGCGGATATCATTGTCATCGAGGGCGCCGGAAGTCCGGCGGAGATCAATCTGAAACAGAATGACATCGTAAATATGGGAATGGCGGCAATGGTGGATGCACCGGTACTTTTAGTGGGAGACATTGACAGAGGCGGCGTGTTCGCACAGCTTTTGGGAACCCTGATGCTGCTGACCGAAGAGGAACGGGAACGGGTAAAGGGATTGATCATCAACAAATTCCGTGGAGACAGCACGATTTTAGACCCCGGCATTCAGATGTTAACAGAACGGGGGCAGGTGCCGGTGCTGGGAACGGTACCTTATATGGAACTTACGCTGGAAGATGAGGACAGTCTGACGGACCGTTTCGATGCAAAACATGTGGGGAAGATCGATCTGGCTGTGATCCACTATCCCAGAATTTCAAATTTTACGGATTTTGATGTGTTTGAGCAGATGCCGGAGGTCAGTGTCCGGTATGTGACGAATGTAAGAGAGCTGGGGACGCCGGATCTGATATTTCTCCCCGGCAGTAAAAATACCATGGGAGATCTGAAATGGATGCGGCAGAACGGACTGGAGGCAGCGGTAAAACGGGTAGCGGGAAAAGTTCCCATTTTCGGAATCTGCGGAGGCTATCAGATGTTAGGCTGTGAGATCGCGGATCCGGACAGTGTAGAGGAAGGCGGACAGATCCGCGGCATGGAACTGCTTCCGGTACGGACAGTGCTGCAGAAGGAGAAACATCGCTGCCAGACAGATGGAACTCTGGATGCGGTGGAGGGTATTTTCTCCGGACTTATGGGATGCGAGTTCACGGGGTATGAGATCCATATGGGACAGACAGTGTATTGTAACGGGGACGGCAGCAGTGCGAAGGGGACAGTGGACAAGGCAGCCAGACCGGCAAACAGTGCAGGAAGCAATCGGAGCGCTTTCTGTGCAGACGATGCGACGAGAAACACGGAAATCACACAAGCGGTTATCGCTGATTCCACCGGCAGAATCTATGGTTCCTATATTCACGGTCTGTTCGACAAGGGGGAGATCGCCGGGCGTATGATACAGACCCTGGCCCGGGAAAAAGGCATCTCTCTGGAGAACGGCGTCTGGGAGGATTACCGCACTATTAAGGAAAGACAATACGATAAGCTGGCAGATACCCTGCGGGAATATCTGCGTATGGAGGAAATCTATGGAATGCTCAGAGAAGCCCGTATTTCATAACTATACCGTACGGGAATTGGCGCAGCTCCGGATCACGCCGCCGGACGAAGCAGTGAGAAAGCTTGTGAAAAAGCATTGGGACACTCTGGCAAAGCCGCTGGACGGCATGGGCAGCTTTGAAACCATCACGGCACAGATCGGAGCCATCTTAGGTACGGAAGTGATCGATATTCGTAAAAAGGGTGTGCTGCTCTTCTGCGCTGATAACGGCATTGTAGAGGAGGGGGTGACCCAGTCCGGACAGGAGGTTACGCTGGCGGTGGCAAAGTCCATGGCCAGGAAGGGATCCTCCGTCTGCAGGATGGCACAGAGCATCGGTGCCGAGACCATTCCCGTGGACATCGGGATAAATAGTGAGGAATCCATCCCCGGAGTATGGAACTGTAAAGTGTGCTCCGGAACAAGAAATTTCTTAAAAGAACCGGCTATGACGGAAGAAGAGACCGTCCGTGCCATTGCCACAGGAACCAGACTGGTACGGGAGTGTAAGGAAAAAGGATACGGTATCCTTGCCACCGGGGAAATGGGAATCGGCAACACCACCACCAGCAGTGCAGTGACAGCCGCCCTATTACAGTGTGAGGCAGAGGAAGTCACCGGCAGAGGCGCGGGACTGACAGATCAGGGACTGGCGCGGAAGCAACAGGTGGTGCGCACCGCCTTGGAAACCTATGATCTGTGGCATGCGGATGCCTTCACGGTATTGCAGACAGTCGGAGGACTGGATATTGCCGGACTGACCGGTATGTGCATCGGCGGAGCCTTGTGGCATGTGCCCATCGTGCTGGATGGCGTGATCAGCATGGCAGCGGCCCTGGTGGCGGAGCGGCTGTTCCCCGGTGTGCGGGAATATCTGATCCCTTCCCATCTCGGGAAAGAACCGGCGGCAGTGAAGCTGGCAAATGCTTTGCAGCTGTCTCCGGTGATCCATGCGGGAATGGCACTGGGAGAAGGAACCGGAGCCGTTATGATGTTCACACTGCTGGATATGGCAATGTGCATTTATGGACAGAGCGCTACCTTCTCAGAAATCAAAGTAGAACAATATAGACGTTAACAGTTCAGCCATGAACATATCCGGGCGCAAAAATCATGCTTGCATGATTTTTTGAGGGCATGGCGCGGCTGAACATTCAGACGAATGGAGAAGCAACATGATGACACTGATCCTGGGCGGCAGTGGCAGCGGAAAATCCGCTTATGCGGAAGATTATCTGCTACGGGCTGCCGGTGATAAGAAAAAATATTATATCGCCACCATGCAGATCCGGGATGCGGAGATGCAGGCAAAGGTGGACAGGCATCACAGGCTGCGACAGGGGAAAGGCTTCACTACCATCGAACAACCTACGGAGTTGGAGCAGGCGGTCTTGCAAATGGAACCGGCAGGAGCGGTATTGTTGGAATGTATGTCAAATCTCACCGCTAACGAAATGTTTTCCGGGGAACAGCCTGTGGATCGTCAGCCGGTGATCACAAAGATTCTGCAAGGTATGGAAGGATTAAGAAAACAGGCGGATCCGTTAGTCATTGTAACCAATAATGTATTTGAGGATGGAATGATCTACGATGATTCTACGATGGAATACATCGAGGCACTGGGGCGGATCAACGAACGACTTGCCGCGGAGGCAGACGAAGTTGTGGAAGTTATAGCCGGGATCCCACAGCGGATCAAACCCGGCTCACCAGGAGCAAAAGCACAGAAACGGCAGGACAGCCGGGGATAGAAAGGAAACAGACATGCGAATTATCAAATCATTTTTCATATCGTTTTCTATGTATTCCAAGATTCCCATGCCACAGTTTCAGTGGAAGGACGAGGACATGCGGTACGCCCTCTGCTTTTTTCCATGGGTGGGTGCGGTGATCGGTGCTTTGTGGTATCTGTGGAAATGGTTCTGTGACCGGTTCGCGGTGGGAACCCTGTGCTATGCTGTGGTGGGGACGGCAATACCGCTTTTGGTCACCGGGGGCTTTCATGTGGACGGTTTTTTAGATACCTGTGATGCCCTGCATTCCTACCAGCCAAGAGACCGGAAGCTGGAGATCTTGAAGGACTCTCATATCGGGGCATTTGCGGTGATCATGCTTGCACTGTATGGACTGATTTTTCTGGGAGGATTCTCGGAGATCACGACACTGCGCATGCTTACTGTGACGGGCGCCGGATGCTTCCTGTCCAGAGTATTAAGCGGTATCGCAGTGGTGAGTTTCCCTTCGGCAAAGCAGGAGGGGACACTGTATCTGTTTGCGGATAAAGCCCACAAAAGGGTGGTAAAAAGTACTTTGTACGGACAGGGAATCCTTTGCATTTTATTTATGCTGTGGATATCTGTCGTGGCGGGAGGGCTCGCCGTGGCAGCAGCCCTGCTTAGCTTTGCGTATTATTACTATCGCAGTAAAAAAGAGTTTGGCGGCATCACCGGAGACACAGCGGGATACTTTGTGACGCTTTGTGAAGGATGCGTGGTGGTCGCGGTAGCAATCGCGGAAAGGCTGATGTAATGATATTGATCATTGGCGGATTTGCCCAGGGAAAACTGCATTATGTGAAGCAGAGGTATGCACGCTGTGAGGATGGACGGAAAGTGGCTGTTTTGGATGGAACACTGGAACTGCCCGCAGAGACAGGCGCTTTGCAGGTGATCGTCAATCATCTGCACCACTCTATCCGGGAGCAGCTGCGACAGGGAACCGCTCCGGAGGCAATGATAGAGCATTTCTGCAAGGAACATCCGGACTGCATTCTGATCTGTGATGAGATCGGCAACGGCATCGTCCCCATGGAAGCGGAGGAGAGAATTTACAGAGAGCGCACCGGAAGAATACTGGAACAGCTGGCAGCGCAGGCAGATGAGGTGGTGAGAGTCGTATGCGGAATCGGACAGAAGATCAAATAGAGATTCATCTTACCCTCATCCGGCACGGAGCGACGCTTTCTAATAAAGAGGGCCGGTATCTTGGGAAAACGGACGAAGCTTTAAGTCCGGACGGTATCAGGACACTGGAAAAATCCGTGGCAGACAGGATCTACCCAATTGCTGACGTCCTGTTTTCCGGTCCCATGAAGCGGTGTCTTGAGACCGCACAGATCCTGTATCCGGGGCAGACTCCTATCTGTATCCCGGAGTGGACAGAGATGGATTTCGGTGCGTTTGAGGGACATAATTATCAGGAACTTTCCGGGAATCCGGCATATCAGAGATGGATCGACAGCGGAGGTACCCTGCCGTTTCCGGAAGGAGAGAGCAGGGAAGAGTTTATCCGCCGAAGTGTTGCCGGATACGAAAAAATGGTATATCACATGAAAAGGATCTGGGAGAGAAGTGCTGCATCGGGGCAGAGGGATCGCAAGATACAAAATGCATCCGCGGTGGTTCACGGCGGAACGATCATGGCGCTGCTTGGTCATTTCCTCGGTGGAGAATATTTTGACTATCAGGTAAAATGCGGACAGGGTTACAGTGGCAGGCTGGCATTTAAGGCAGGCGGAGGAGCCCCGCAGTGGAAGGAATTTCGCCCGCTGTTGGAAGCTACAGTATCGGAAGCTGCAGTATCGGAACTTACAAAAGGAGAAACGAACGGATGAAATATCATATCCTGGCATTTGGAGCAGGATTTTTACTGGATCAGATCTTTGGCGATCCCTATTTTCTGCCACATCCTATCCGGGGAATCGGCTGGTTGATCGCGAAGACAGAAAAAGCACTGCGCAGCGGCAATCCAGAGGAAGATTCCCCGGAGAGAGAGGCAGCAGAGCGCAGGCAGGGGAAGCTTTTGGTGGCAATTGTTTTGCTGCTTACGGGAATGTTTACGGCATTGATCCTGGTGGGAGCATATGCACTTTATCCGAGGATCGGCATGGTGGTGGAGGCGGTCATGATCTATCAGATCCTGGCGGCAAGGTGTCTGCAGGTGGAGAGCGGAAAAGTATGGAAACATTTAAAGGCGGGGAATCCGGAGGCTGCCAGAGAGGCGGTATCCATGATCGTGGGAAGAGATACCCAGAATCTTACGGAAGAAGGAGTGGCGAAGGCTGCCATCGAGACTGTGGCGGAGAACACTTCCGACGGTGTGATCGCGCCGATGCTGTATACGGCACTGGGAGGGCCGGTGCTTGGATTTTTATATAAGGCAGTCAATACCATGGACTCTATGGTCGGCTATAAAAATGACAGATATCTGCACTTTGGAAGGGCGGCGGCGAAGCTGGATGATGTGGTGAATTTTTTCCCGGCGAGGATCAGCGCACTTTTGATGATCGGGGCGGCATTTCTCAGCGGAAAAAGCTATAACGGCAGGCAGGCATGGCGTATCTGGCGCAGAGACAGCAGAAAGCACGCCAGTCCCAATTCCGCCCAGACGGAATCCGTATGTGCCGGCGCACTGGGAATACAGTTGGCAGGAGATGCCAGTTACTTTGGCAAAGTCGTGAAGAAACCATATATCGGGGATCCAAAACGGCAGGTGGAATATGAGGATATCCGGAGAGTCAATCGTCTGATGAACCGGACGGCATGGATCTGTGAGCTGTTGTGCCTGGGAATCCTGACCTGGGTGGCAGCGGGCTGTGGATGGTTATAACACGGCGGCTGGCAATCTGTGAAGGAAAGCTCTAAAAAGAAAACAGGTTCAAGAAAAGAAATGAGGAAACAACAGATGCAGCAGAACATACATGGTGGTGACATATACAGCAGACCGGTACGGCTGGATTTTTCGGTAAACGGCAATCCCTTGGGAATGCCGGCGGAGGCAAGGCTTTCACTTTTAGCGGCTATCGATCATGTGGGGGAATATCCCGATGCCGCAGCCGGCGAACTGACAGAGACAGTAAGTCATATGCTGTCGGTGCAAAGCGGCAGGGTAATTCCAAAGGAGTATCTGCTGTTTGGCAACGGGGCATCAGAACTTTTTCTGGCGATCGTACATGCACTTAAGCCGAAAAATATTGTGATCCCGGTGCCGTCCTTTTACGGATATGAGTATGCGGCGAAAGCGGCAGACAGCCATATAAAATATGCATATCTGTCGGAGGAGACCGCATTTTGCCCGGGGAAGAAATTGTTACAGGCGCTGACGGCAGACACAGATCTACTGTTTCTTGCAAATCCCAACAATCCCACAGGGCAGCTGCTGGGCAGGGAATATCTGCGGGAACTTTTGGAGCACTGCAGACAGCAGGGAATCATCGTAGTACTGGATGAATGTTTTATAGAGTTCTGTGAGACTGATACAGAGCAGCCCAGGTCCCTGCTCGGGAAGATAGACCAGTATGAGAATCTGTTGCTGGTACGGGCGTTTACGAAAAGCTTTGCCATGCCGGGGGTGCGTCTGGGATATCTGGTGTGCAGTAATGAGGGGCTTCGGGAGAAAATCCGCAGACAGCTGCCGGAATGGAATCTGTCGGTGTTCGCCCAGAGAGCAGGCATCGTCTGTGCGGAGCAGGCGGAGCAATATCTGCAGGATACCGTGGAATATGTGAAAACAAAGCGGGCGTATCTTAGGGAAGGGCTGGAGGCACTGGGCATCCGGGTAGTGTCCGGAGAAGCGGATTTTCTGCTGCTCTACACCACACAGCCCATCTATGACAGATTGCTTGCAAAAGGCATCCTGATCCGCAACTGTGAGAATTTCCGGGGACTGGGAGAGGGCTATTACCGGATCGCGGTGAAGAAGCAGGAAGAGAATGAAGTGCTGTTACGAGAACTTGCTATGGGAGACTGATTTATGGATAAAACGAACATCGAATATGTATTGCCGGAAGAGATTGAGATGCGAAGCTTTGAGATCATTGCGGCGGAACTGGCAGAGAGGGGGATCACGTTGCCTGCGGAGCAGGATATGATCACCAGACGGGTGATCCATACCAGTGCGGATTTCGATTATGCGGAGACGATGACCTATTCGGAAAATGCAGTGGAGATCGCCAAAAACCTGATAAAAAACGGTGCGGACATTGTGACGGATACGAATATGGCACTGGCGGGGATCAACAAAAAGGTGCTGGCTTCTTTTGGCGGCGAAGCCCATTGCTACATGGCAGACGCAGAGGTGGCAGCAATGGCGAAGGAACGCAGGACCACCCGGGCAGCGATCAGCATGGAACTGGCAGCAAAACGGGAAAAGCCGGTGATCTTCGCTGTGGGAAATGCACCTACGGCACTGATACAGATTTACGAGATGATGCAGGAGAGCAACTGGCGTCCGGCATTCGTCATCGGGGTTCCCGTGGGCTTCGTGAATGTGGAAGCCGCCAAGGAACTGATCCTTCAGACGGAGGTGCCCTATATTATCAACCGCGGAAGAAAGGGCGGCAGCAATGTGGCAGCCGCCATCTGTAATGCATTGTTGTATGAGCTGAGGAAGGAAAGGTAGAGGCATGCGGTATGGATTTACCACAGGAAGCTGTGCGGCAGCAGCGGCGAAGGCGGCTGCTTATATGCTGTTGACCGGCAGGGAGAAAACTAAGATCACCATAGAGACACCCAAAGGCATCCCCTATACGGCACAGATCCTTAGGATCTGTCGTAAGGAGCGGGAGGTCAGCTGCGCCGTGGAAAAAGACGGTGGGGATGATCCCGATATTACCACCGGGGCATTGATTTGCGCGAAAGTTTCGTTTCCGGAAGAAACAGGCGAGGAAGCCCTGGCCCGGGTCGTGATCGACGGCGGCTTCGGTGTCGGACGTGTGACGAAACCGGGACTGGATCAGCCCGTGGGAAATGCAGCTATTAATCACGTCCCAAGAGAGATGATCGAACGGGAAGTATTACAGGTGTGTCAGGTACTGGATTATTGTGGAAGCCTGTCAGTGGAGATCTCTGTGCCGGAGGGCGAACATCTGGCAGAGAGGACATTTAATCCGAGACTTGGCATTGTGGGCGGCATTTCGATCCTTGGTACCAGCGGTGTCGTGGAACCCATGAGTACCCAGGCCATTTTAGATACGATCCGCGTGGAACTTAGGCAGCAGCGGGCACTGGGAAGAGAAGACGTGGTGATCTCTCCGGGCAATTATGGACTGGATTTTTTGAAAAATACCTATCACTATGATCTGGATAAAAGTGTAAAATGCAGTAACTTTATCGGTCTGACGATCGATATGGCGGTGGAAGAGGGCTTCAAACGTCTGCTTCTTGCAGGACATATCGGAAAACTCATTAAAGTGGCGGGCGGTATTATGAATACCCATTCCAGAGAGGGTGACTGCCGAATGGAGCTGTTGACCGCCTTTGCCGTAAAATGTGGTGTGGCGGCAGTGGATGCTGCAAAGCTCCTGTCCTGTGTCACCACAGAGGAAGCCGTGCGGATCCTGGATGAGTGCGGCAGGAGACAGGAAGTCATGGATTATGCCATGGAGCGTATTTTATTTTATTTGGAGAAGCGGGCGCAGGGAAAGCTTGCGATCGAATGTATCATGTATGCCAATGATTTCGGTGCATTGGCGAAAAGTAAGGAGGCGGAGGAATGGTTTACTTTGTTGGCGCAGGAAGCGGAGCAGCAGATCTGATCACGGTGCGGGGCATGCACATGCTGCAACAGGCGGATGTCATCATCTATGCGGGATCGCTGGTGAACCCGGAGCTGTTAGAATATGCCAGAGCAGACTGTGAGATCCATAACAGTGCGCACCTGACCTTAGAAGAAGTGCTTAAGCTCATGCAGGAGGCACAGACGCAGGGGAAAATGCTGGTGCGTCTGCACACCGGGGAACCCAGCATCTATGGTGCGGTGCGGGAGCAGATGGATGCACTGGACGAGCTGGGAATCCCTTATGAGAGCTGTCCGGGAGTCAGTGCCTGCTTTGGTGCGGCGGCATCGTTAAATCTGGAATATACCCTGCCCGGTGTTTCCCAGACCCTGATCATCACCCGTATGGAAGGGCGGACCGGAGTGCCGCAGAAGGAGAGCATCGAAAGTCTGGCAGCCCATCATGCTTCCATGGCGATCTATTTAAGCACGGGAATGCTGCGGGAACTGAGCCACAGACTGATCTCAGGCGGTTATGCGAAGGACACCCCCGCAGCCCTTGTCTACAAGGCAACCTGGCCGGAGGAAGAGGCTTATATCTGTACGGTGGATACACTGGCACAGGTAGCGGAAGAACATGGCATCAAAAAGACAGCACTGGTACTGGTGGGGGATGTTATCACCCATGGAAATTATCAGAAGTCGAGGCTGTATGCGGCGGATTTTACCACAGAATTCCGTCAGGCAAAATGCGGTGCCATACAGGCAGAGGAAACGCAGGAGGGGCGGCGTGAAGATTAGTGTGATCAGCTTTACGGAAACAGGACAACAGCTGGCGGAGCGGATCCGGGAGAGCATGGACGGGGAAGCTGCGGTCACGCTCTATACCAAATGCTCCCGACTGGAAAAAAAGACGGTACCGGCTGTGGATGACAGCGATGCAGACACAATCTGCGTCAGGAACAGCCTGTCAGCGTGGGCGGGAGAGCAGATGGCGGCCCGCCATGCACTTATATTCATTGGTGCCTGTGGGATCGCGGTGCGTGCCATTGCCCCCTGGATCATGGATAAACTGCACGACAGTCCGGTACTGGTGGCAGACGAGATGGGGAAGTATGTGATTCCCTTGTTGTCCGGACATGTGGGTGGAGCCAACGAACTGGCGGTCCGTCTGGCGGGAGCATTGGGTGCCATACCGGTGATCACCACAGCCACAGACTTACATGACAGTTTTGCGGTGGATATCTTTGCCAAAAGGAATGATCTGCGGATCTGCAATCGGGAGGGGATCGCCAAAGTGTCGGCAAAAGTACTGGCAGGCGAGGAAATTACCATGTCCGTACAGACAGGGCATCTGGCAGTGGATGAGACCATTCCGTCAGGGATCCGGCTGTGTGCGTATCCTCCTGCGGAAAAAGTGGATGTCCTGATTGCGGACGACACGGAAGAAACATTTCAAAAAGAGTCAGCAGAACTACTGCTGCAGCCGAAAAAATATATTCTGGGCGTGGGCTGCAAGAAGGATACGGACAGCGCAAAGATGGATCTATTTTTGAAAAAAATACTGGAAAAACAGGGCATTGTCATAGAGCAGATCGCAGCATTGGCTTCTATTGACGTGAAAAAAGAGGAACGATGCCTGCTGGAATTCAGTGAAAAATACAGGATACCGTTTTGGACGTATACAGCACAGGAATTACAGGCAGTGCCGGGAGAATTTCACGGTTCCGAGTTCGTAAAGACACAGGTGGGCGTGGACAATGAATGCGAGCGCGCCGCCCTGAAAGCAGCCGGGACAGGCGGATGGATCCTCTTAGGCAAGCAGGCACAGGATGGCATGACCGTGGCAGTTGCAGAGAAAACATGGAAAGAGCGGATTCGGATGTGGCTTTGAAAGGATAGAAAGAGGCAAAACGGATGAGTAACAGAATCTATATCGTGGGAATAGGTCCCGGCAGGGAAGAAATGATGACAGGAGAAGCCATCGCTGCGCTGGAGCAGGCAGATGTGATCGTGGGTTATACCGTATATGTCAAATTATTGGGAGAACGTTTTGCAGGGAAAAAACTGCTGACCACCCCTATGCGGCAGGAGACAGAACGCTGCGAACTGTGTTTTAGGGAGGCGGAAGCCGGGAAGCGGGTGGCATTGATCTGCAGCGGCGACGCCGGTATCTACGGCCTGGCATCGCTGATGTATGAGCTTGGAGAAGAACATCTCCAGACGGAACTGATCGTGATCCCCGGTATTACAGCGGCAAGCAGTGGGGCGGCGGTACTGGGAGCACCCTTAAACCATGATTTCTGTGTGATCAGCTTAAGCGACCTGCTGACTCCCTGGGAGAAGATCGAAAAGAGACTGCGGGCGGCAGCAATGGGAGATTTTGCCATGGCAATTTACAACCCTTCCAGCCACAGGCGAAAGGATTATCTGCAAAGAGCCTGTGATATTTTACTGGAAACCATAGAAGGGGAGCGCCCCTGCGGCTATGTGGAAAACATCGGCAGAGAAGGCACCCGGGCGGTGACCTGTACGCTGCGGGAATTAAGGGACCGGGAAGTCAATATGTTCACCACGGTATTTATCGGCAATTCGGAGACGGAGATCCTTAGGGACAAGCTGATCACAAAGCGCGGATATCATGCGGAGAATAACATACATTAAGTTCTCTTTGGGAGGAGAGCAGGATGAAAAAAATAGTAATTTTTGCGGGAACCACAGAAGGACGGCGGCTGTCGGAAATCCTGGCAGATGCCGGAATCGCGCATACCGTATGCGTGGCAACGGAATATGGTGAGATCGTGATGCGGGAACAGACGGATGCGGAGGCGGCAGGGACAAAGGGGCAGCCACTCGTATCTCTTCACCGTGGCAGAATGGACCGGCAGCAGATGGAAGAATTTCTGCGTAACGAGGGTTATGAGATCGTAGTGGATGCCACCCACCCTTATGCCCAGGTCGTTACAGAGAACATACGGGACGCTGTGAAAACACAGTCTTCCATTTACCTGCGTCTGGAACGGGAAATTTCGGAGACTCCGGAAGCAGAGAATCCTGCCGTAAGTATCCGGTATTTTGAAAGCAATGCTGACTGTGCCAAAGTGCTGGAGAATACAGAGGGCAATATTCTGCTGACCACAGGGAGCAAGGAACTGCCGACGTATTGTGCCTCCGGAAGACTCCATGACCGCCTGTATGTGCGGATCCTTCCGGGCAGAGAGAGCCTGGAACTGTGCATGGATCAGGGAATCAAAGGCAGACAGATCCTGGCATTGCAGGGACCTTTTTCCACAGAGATGAACGCCGCTATCCTGAAGCAATACGATATCCATCACATGGTCACGAAAAACAGCGGACGCACCGGAGGGTATCAGGAGAAACTGGAAGCTGCGAAAATTCTGGGGATCCCGGTGTATGTGATACAGCCTGCCAAGAAGGCTGTAGATACGTATTCTTTTGCGGAAATCTGTGGAAAACTGGAACAGCTCTGTGACTGTAAGCTCTCCGGGCAGGGCAGCATGGAGATCTGCCTCGCCGGAATCGGCATGGGCAGCAAAGACGGTCAGACACAAGAAGTGCAGCATGCGATCGAGACTGCGGATATTTTGCTGGGTGCAGAGCGCATGATCGAAAGATATTCTGCTAAAATCGAAAAAAGACCTTACTACATGACGGAGCAGATTCTGCCGTATCTGGAGCAATTACAGAAAAACGGTCTTACAGAACAGAAAGATCCCCTTCGGGTAACGGTCCTTTTTTCCGGGGATACCGGATTCTACAGCGGATGCAGGAAGCTGTATGTGGCATTGCAGGAAGCCGTTGCCGTAGGAGTGTTGAACGCAGGAGTACGGATCCTGCCGGGAATTTCTTCCGTGGCCACACTGGCGGCCCGAGTGGGAGAAAGTTATGAAGATGCCGCCATTTTGAGCATGCACGGCAAGAAACTGAACCGGCTTTCGACAACGGTGGAGAGCCATGAAAAGGTATTTTTACTGACCTCAGGAAGTGAGGACATCCGCAAGATCGGACATTTGCTTGCAGAAGCGGGACTGACAGACTGTGAAGTGATCGTAGGATATCAGCTGTCCTATCCGGAGGAAAGCATCCGGATCCTGACCCCGGGGCAGTGTGAGGAGATTACGGAGGAAGGGTTATATACCTGCCTGATCCGCAATCCTCACTGGCAACCGGAACGCCTGACCCATGGAAGAGCCGATATCTGTTTCCTGCGGGATGCTTCGGAAACCGAGGGAAAAATCCGCAGAACGCCAATGACAAAAGAAGAAGTCCGCGAGGTCAGCATCTGCAAGCTACACCTGACACAAAACGCCGTGGTCTATGACATCGGCAGCGGCACCGGATCCGTCGCCATAGAGATCGCCGGGGTGCCCGGAGGGGTGCAGGTCTATGCCATTGAGAGAAAGCCGGAGGCGGTGGAACTGCTTCGAAAGAACAGAGAGCATTTTCACATGGATAATATACAGATCATTGAAGCCCCGGCACCGGAAGGGCTGGAGGAATTACCTGTGCCGACCCATGCCTTTATCGGCGGCAGCGGCGGCAGATTGCTGGATATTTTACAGACCCTGTACCGGAAGAATCCCCATATGCGTATTGTGATCAATGCCATCAGCATGGAGACCATTGCAGAACTTAAGGAAGTGCTGGATACTTTTCCGGTGGAGGAAGAGGAGATCCTGCAGATGCAGGTAAGCCGGGTGAAGAAGCTCTTAAGCTATCATCTGCCCCAGGCGGAAAATCCGGTGTGGATCTGTTCATTTACGTTCCGGGAGACAGGAACGGATCCTATGGATAACGCGAAGAAAACAAAACAGGACGCAGGGGAGACCGGAAACGGTAAGAATGGAGAAGTACAGAGATGACCGGAGCACAGAAAAAGAAGATACGCCGCATTATGATCGCTGCACCGAAGAGCGGCAGCGGCAAGACTACGATCACCTGTGGATTATTGCAGATTTTTAAAGAAAACGGTGAGGATATTTCTTCCTGTAAATGCGGCCCGGATTATATTGATCCAATGTTCCACAGACAGGTGCTGGGGGTGCCCTCTCGGAATCTGGATACCTTTTTTACCGGAGAAGAGGGCACCCGTAAGCTGTTTTTGAAGGATCGCAGAGAAGACGAGCTTGTGGTCATGGAAGGTGTTATGGGATTGTATGACGGGCTGGGCGGCATCCGTGAGGAAGGCTCCTCCTATCATTTGGCAAAGGTGACGCAGACCCCCATCCTGCTGGTGGTGGATGCAAAAGGCATGGGGAGATCGGTGATCCCTCTGATTGCCGGATTCCTGGCTTACGATAAGGCACATCTGATCCGTGGCGTGATCTTCAACCGGATGTCCGCATCCTATTATGAGATACTGAAGCCCTTGGCAGAAGATGAACTGGGCATTGCGGTACTGGGGTATTTTCCGGAAAATAAGGACCTGCAGATCGCCAGCAGACACTTAGGCTTGTGCATGCCGGGAGAACTGGAAGACTTGCAGGGACAGATCCGTATGACGGCAGAGAGATTACGGGAGACCGCAGACATTTCAAAACTGTTGCAGATCGCAGAGGAAGCGGAGCCGTTGGAGGAAGAGACGGTAGTGGAAGATTCCGTAGAAACCAGCGAAGCAATACGCCCACGGATCGCCGTAGCCCGGGATGAAGCCTTTTGCTTTTATTACGAAGAGAACCTGCGTCTGCTGGAACAGGCGGGCGCGGAACCGGTGTATTTTTCCCCGCTGCATGACAGAAACTTACCGGAAAACATTCACGGATTGTTACTGGGCGGTGGATATCCGGAACTGTATGCCGGACAGTTAAGCGAGAATGATGCCATGCGCACAGCGATCCGGAAGGCAGTCACAGACGGCCTGCCCACGGTGGCAGAGTGCGGCGGTTTTCTATACCTGCATACGACCCTGACGGACCGGGAAGGACATTCCTATCCCATGGCGGGAGTCCTGCCCGGTAAATGCTTCGACACCGGACATCTGGTGCGCTTCGGATACATTGAACTGGAAGAGAACAGCGGACATTTTATGCCTCGTGGCAGCCGCATCCGTGCCCACGAATTCCACTATTATGACAGTGAAGACAACGGCGCAGACTGCATCGCTACCAAACCCTCCACCGGACGAAATTATCCCTGTATCCACGTGGGAGAGAGTCACTGGTACGGTTTTCCCCACCTCTATTATCCATCCTGCCCGGAGTTCGCGGAGCGCTTCGTGGAGAATGCAAAAAAATTCTCAAAAAGCGGAAAAGATATGTTATAATCGTAGTATCTTTTTTGCTCGGAGGATAAATCAATGGAAAAATCAAAGGTATATTTTACAGATTTCAGGACCCGTCTGGGAGAGGGGCTTCCCAGTAAGTTAAAGCGTCTGATGAAGGCGGCGGGGATTCAGAATATTGATATGGATCACAAATTTGTTGCTATCAAGCTGCACTTTGGAGAGCTGGGCAACCTGGGTTTCTTACGTCCGAATTATGCGAAAGCGGTAGCGGATGTGGTAAAGGAGCTGGGCGGTGTGCCTTTTCTGACCGACTGCAACACCCTGTACCCCGGCAACCGTAAGAATGAGCATATGTATTGTGCCTGGGAGAATGGTTTCACGCCTCTGACGGTGGGATGTCCCGTGATCATTGGCGATGGACTCAAGGGAACGGATGACATCGAGGTACCGGTAAAAGGCGGCGAATATGTGAAGAATGCGAAGATCGGTCGTGCCATCATGGATGCGGATGTGTTTATTTCCCTGAATCATTTCAAAGGACATGAGACGGCGGGGTTTGGCGGTGCTATTAAAAACATCGGTATGGGCTGCGGCTCCAGAGCGGGCAAAATGGAGCAGCATGCGCAGGGCAAGCCGGAGATCGACGAGAGTCTGTGCCGGGGCTGTAAGCGCTGCATGAAGGAATGTGCCAATGATGGACTGGTATATGATGAGACCACACATAAGATGCACATTGATCATGAGAAGTGTCTGGGTTGCGGACGCTGCATCGGCGCCTGCAATTTTGATGCGATCCACAGCGGCGATGCTGCGGCGACGAAGGATTTCAACTGCCGCATGGCAGAATATGCGAAGGCTGTCGTGGACGGCAGACCGAATTTCCATATTTCTCTGGTAGTGGATGTGTCTCCAAACTGTGACTGCCACTTCGAGAACGATGCTCCTATTCTGCCTAATATCGGTATGTTTGCATCCTTTGATCCCCTGGCGTTGGATCAGGCCTGTGTGGATGCCTGCCTGAAGCAGACACCGCTGCCGAACAGCCAGCTGACGGATGCCATGGCAAAAGAGGGATTTTGCGATCATCATGATCATTTTGAAAATACCACTCCCAATGCGGAGTACAAGACCTGCCTGGAGCATGCGGAGAAGATCGGCATCGGCAGCAGAGACTATGAACTGATCACGATTTCGTAAGCTTGAAAAGCGAAGAAATCGTTTATGAAGTAATTTTTGGAGAGGATGAACTTATGCGACCAATGGTAAGCATCATTGTTCCGATATACAATGCGGAACAATATTTACGACGCTGTGTCGACAGCATTTTGAACCAGGAATATACGGATTATGAACTGCTGCTGGTCAATGATGGCAGTACGGATGCTTCCGGCGATATTTGTGAAGAGTACGGAGACCAAGATCCCAGAGTCATTGTGATCCAAAAGGAGAACACCGGAGTCTCCGACAGCAGAAACCGGGCGCTTGACCGTGCCCGGGGAAAATATCTGCAGTTCCTCGACAGTGACGACTGGATCACACCGGATGCCACCAGACTGTTCGTGCGGGCAGCGGAGGAGTACGGCTGTGACATGGTCATTTCTGACTTTTACCGCGTGGTGGGAGAGCGTCTGTCCCCCAAGGGAGACATCGAAGAGGAGGGCGTGCTCACCAGAGAAGAGTTCGCAGCACATATGATGGAGAATCCGGCGGATTTTTATTACGGTGTGTTGTGGAACAAGCTGTACCGCAGGGATATTGTGGAAGAGCATAAGCTACGCATGGATACGGATATCAGCTGGTGTGAGGATTTTATGTTCAATCTGGAATATATCCGCTATGCGAAAGTATTCTATGCCCTGCATGCGCCCATTTATTATTATGTGAAGAGGAAAGGCTCTCTTGCCAGTCAGGGCATTAATATCTCGAAGACTGTGAAAATGAAGCTGAATGTATTTGAGTACTACAATAACTTCTACAAACATGTTCTGGAAGAGGAAGATTATGAGAAGAACCGTCTGCAGGTATACCGTTTTTTTATCGATGCTGCGGGGGACGGCACCGTTCCGCCTTCGATCCTGCCCGGTTCCAAGAAGCTGGGAGACGAGAGAGTCTTTGTCAATACAGAGATCTTACAGGCGGAAGGACCTGCAGGAGAGGATTACCGTAAGAGAAAGTTATTAGAACATTATCTGGAGCCGGTGGCGTTAAAAGGAGATCTGAAGGTCATGGATGTGTGTCTGCTTTTGTGTCTGTGTGAAAAGCACGAATGGGACAGCAGACGGGAACTGGCGGATTTCGCCGGAATCACCCGGACGAATCTGACCAGCGGATTGCAGCGCCTGACCATGAAGGGATTCCTGAAAGTAGAAGAGGTGAAGGAACCCAAACCATCCAAAAAAGATAAGACGACCGGAAAAAATAAAATGAAAGCAGCGGAGATGGCAGAAACGAAGCGGAAGGGACGGGGAGGCAGGATCGCCGTGACGATTCTTCCGGCAGCAGATGCCGTTATGAAAGAACTGGAGATGGCACAGAGGGATTATGATGCTGCCAGATTCGCCGGCTTCACAGAGGAAGAACTCATTAAATATGCTGAGCTGTCTGAGAAGATCAAAGAGAATACAAAGAATATTTTATACTTTCTTAATTGACAGGGTAGTTTCTGAAAAGTTATGATAGATAAGTATATATGATGTCGGGAAAGGAAGGTATTTGGATGAAGAAAAACGCAGAGTATATGTTGGAACATGCCGGCCTGTGCAGAGCGGCAGATAGATTGGAACCCCAGATGTTCGATGAGTATGGCGTGCAGAGGGGGTTGCGTGATAAGAACGGTAACGGCGTAGTCGCAGGCCTTACCAATATCTCCCGGATCGAATCCTTCAAAATGGAGGATGGCAAAAAGATACCCTGTGAAGGTAAGCTGTGGTATCGCGGTTATGACTGTATCGAACTGGTCAACGGATTCCGCGGGGATCATTTCGGATTCGAAGAAGTGGCTTATTTACTTTTGTTCGGTAAGCTGCCGAATCGTGACGAACTGAAGCATTTTAACGATATTCTGGCATCCAGCAGAACTTTGCCTACCAACTTTACCAGAGATGTCATCATGAAAGCTCCCAGCAGTGACATCATGAATTCCCTGACCAGGAGTGTTCTGACACTGGCTTCCTATGATAAAAATTGCAGCGATACTTCCATTGAAAATGTATTAAGACAATGTCTGGGACTGATCGCTGTGTTCCCTATGCTGGCAGTCTACGGCTACCATGCATATAATCACTATTCCAATGATGAGAGTATGTACATACATCGTCCGCAGAAGAAGCTTTCCACAGCAGAGAATCTGCTGATGATGCTTCGTCCCGACAAACAATATACCGAGCTGGAGGCCAAAGTACTGGATACCGCACTGGTGCTGCATATGGAGCACGGCGGCGGTAACAATTCCACCTTCACTACCAGAGTCGTAACCTCTTCCGGATCCGACACTTATTCCGTAGTGGCAGCAGCGCTTTCTTCTCTGAAGGGACCCAAGCACGGTGGTGCCAATATCAAGGTCGTAGAGATGATGCGGGATATCGAAGCCCATGTGTCCGACTGGACTGATGAGGATGCGGTAAGAGTTTATCTGAACAAGATTTTGAATAAGGAAGCCTTTGACGGCAAGGGACTGATCTATGGTATGGGTCATGCTGTCTACTCTCTGTCCGACCCCAGAGCCCAGGTATTTAAGAGCTTCGTGGAGAAGCTGGCAGTAGCCAAGGGCAGAGACAAGGATTTCGCATTGTACTCCATGATCGAGCGGATGGCACCGGAGGTCATCTCCCAGAAGTCCAGGATCTATAAGGGCGTCAGCGCCAATGTGGATTTCTACAGCGGATTCGTATACAGCATGCTGGAGATCCCACTGGAATTATATACACCGATTTTTGCCATCGCAAGAATCGTGGGATGGAGCGCGCATCGTATTGAAGAATTGATCAATATGGATAAGATCATCCGTCCCGCTTATAAGAGCGTGATGCAGGAACTGGAATATGTTCCGTTGGATCAGAGATAAAAATAAAAAGGGACTGCGTATTTTTGCGCAGTCCTTTGATGATTGTTTAATGATCAGGAATAGATCTTACAGATAATGGATACGATCTCTTCAGCGGATTCCATGGAATTTTCCATGATCCAGGTGACGTAGATATTGTAGAGGGAACCGGAGAACGCACGAAGCGTGTAATAGAAATCCCGGCCTTTATCTTCCGTATAATAGGTATCAAGGATATAACTGTCCAGGGCCTGCAGCAGCAGATGCCCCAGTCCTGTGTTCACCAGGCAGGCAATGAATTCTCTGTAATGATCAAAGTATTCATAGCAGTGCAGCATATTGCGGTAGTCGTTATAATTGCCTTTATCAGGCCAGGCAGCGACATCCTGACGGTAGGCATCTACCAGATCCTTCAGATAACTGATGAAGATCTCGTCCATGGAGTTGTAATTGCGGTAATAAGTCATACGGGAGACTCCGGCCCGCTCGGTCAGCTCTGAGATGGTAATATTGGACAGAGATTTTGTCTGAAGCAGCTGCATCAAAGCCTGCACCATGCAATCTCTGGAAAATTGTTTGGAATGGTTCGTGGACATGGCAGATCACCTTCTTAATGTTTTCTACTGACAGTATAAAACGTAACACAATCCGGGAAAATACGCAAGGAAAGTTCCTCGCGGAAAGGAGCGGTATATGGCGGGAACAGTCATAGAATATTTAAAAAAATACGGAGATATTCCATTTTGCGAAAAACCTCTGAATGATGTGGACAGTCTGGCCTTATGCCAGCTTTCTTATCTGAAATTCGACGGAATGGTCAGCGATGTGCGTCACAACGGTCCTTCTGTGACGCTGCAGGAGATCGCCAAACGGCCGGATGTGGAGCAGCTGTTCGGAGATGTGCGTTTTGAAAAGGAGAACCGGGCACTGTTTGAAGGGCTGCTTAGCGGCAGACGCTTCCGGAATATGAAGCTGAATTGTTATATTAACCTGGTGGAAAAGGAGTGGGAGACCCAGTTCTCTGCGATTACCTTTATCCTGGATGACGGAACGCTGTTTTTGGCATTCCGCGGCACGGATGAGACTATTGTGGGGTGGAAGGAAGACTTTAATATGGCATTCCTGAATCCGGTACCGGGGCAGGAATACAGTGTAAAATATGTAAATATGGTCACCGGATGGCTGCATCAGCCCTTTTACATCGGAGGACATTCCAAGGGCGGCAACCTGGCGGTGTACAGTGCCATGAAATGTGCGCCCTTTGTACGGAAGCGGATCCAAAAGATATACAGTCTGGACGGACCGGGATTCCGGCCGGAGGTGCTGAAGGAATGTCATTACAATGCGATAGAAGACAAGGTGGTAAAGCTGCTTCCGCATTCTTCTATGATCGGGATGATCTTCGAGCGGGATATTCATTATCGCGTAGTGGAGAGTAAAAACCACGGTCTGCTGCAGCATGATCCTTTCTCCTGGCTGGTGAAGGATGATCATTTCGTGGATGTAGGCGATATCTATGAGAGCCAGAAGATCATGAACGAGGCTCTGAATGAATGGATCCTGTCCCTGAACGAGGAGCAGGTCCGTACCTTTGTAGACACACTTTATCAGGTGATCTCCGCATCACAGGCGGACGATCTGATCACCTTTACCGCAGATTGGAAAAAGAGTATGAATGCGGTAGTTACCGCATTGAAGGAAGTGGACGATCAGACCGCAGAGATGCTGCGGGGGATCATTCGTTCGCTGTTTGAGATAGCCAGGTGCAAGGTGAAGGAAGAACTGATCGCCACCAAAAAAACACGACACAGATTTAAAAATACGAAGCGAGCAGGGAAAGCAGAGGAAGTCCGGCCGGATCCGGCAGCCTCTCCGGATGCCACTGTAACCCAAGGATCGGCAGCTCGTCATGCTCCAAAGCTTCGGGGCAGCCATCGTCAGGGCAGACCTGGATGATCTTAAGGTGCTGACCTAAGCGGCCGATCCGTTGGTGATGAGCACTGTTGACGCGCATTTTGGCAGGAAAATACTTGAAAAAACGGGAATCATCTACCATAATAGTATCATGAAACACATCGCCGGAAGGGGAACTGTGCAGGCAGTCTTCGGGCATATCCTGTGTGATCGTACCGCCGAAGGCAACATTGATGACCTGCATGCCCTTGCAGATCCCGATGACAGGGATTCCGGCGGCAATCGCTATGTCGAGAGCCTGGAATTGCAGGATGTCCAGTTCGGTGTCAACAGTGCGGGAACCTTTGTTTTTTTCACCGAAAAAAGCAGGAGTGATATCTCCGCCGCCCGGCAGGATCAGAGCGTCGCAGGAGATGACTTCCCCGGGGACTAAGGTTGTCACGGTTCTGGCGGGAAGCTTCCGAAAAAAGGTCTCGTAGTTGCCCGTCTGATTCTTACGTCCCCAAATGACTAATTTTGTCATATAATTTTCTGATACCTCATTTTTTTATAGTTAATATATGCCATAACTTTTGATTTTTGCATAGGACAAATTAGCAAAAATGTATCTTACGCTTTTTTATAAATAGGAGTAAAATAGCAACGACCATGAGGGAGTGGAAACTCCTTCAGGGATGTTTACGGAAAGGAAGTGGTATTATGGAGGAATTGGCATCAGAACTGCTCAAAGAACTGAACTGTGATACGGCGTTTTCGATCAAGCTTCCGGCAGGCCTTCCACTGATCGGCGGAGTACAGCTGGATATTGCGGAATCGGTAGTGATCACATGGGTAGTCATGGCAGTCATTCTGATCTTGTCGATTATCCTTACAAGCAACCTCAAAGTACACAATGCCAGCAGACGACAGCTGGTGGCAGAGACGATCGTGACGAAGCTGGAAGGCATTGTTACGGGAATGATCGGAGAGGAAGGGAAACGGTATGTACCGTATCTGGTAAGTGTACTGTTATACCTGGGCATATCCAATATCATCGGATTGTTTGGCATGAAGCCCCCTACCAAGGATCTGAACGTAACGGCGGCACTGGCACTGATGAGTATCATCCTGGTGGAAGCAGCAGGCATCCGCAAAAAAGGCGTGGGCGGATGGATCAAGAGCTTCACCGAGCCTATCGCGATCGTAACACCCATCAATATCCTGGAGGTGTTCATCAAGCCTCTGTCTTTGTGTATGCGATTGTTTGGTAACGTTTTGGGAGCATTCGTTATCATGGAGCTGCTGAAGCTTCTGGTTCCGGTAGCATTGCCGGTACCCTTCAGCTTTTACTTTGATATTTTTGATGGACTGATCCAGGCGTATGTATTCGTATTCCTGACATCTATGTACATTAAGGAAGCCATTGAATAAGTAACTATTCACTAACAACACTTTTTTAAAACTAGGAGGATTCATTATGATAGCTATTGGAGCAGGTATTGCAGCACTGGCATGTATCGGAGCAGGTATCGGTATCGGTATCGCAACAAGTAAGGCAGCAGAGGCTGTGGCAAGACAGCCGGAAGCAGAGAGCAAGATCACCAAGATCTTACTGTTAGGTGGTGCGCTGGCAGAGGCAACCGCTATTTACGGATTCGTTATCGGTATCTTAATTATCTTATTCATGGCATAAGGAACGGTATAACGACGTAAGAAAGGATGAAAGCACATGCTGAGATTAGATATTAATATTGTATGGACCATCCTGAATCTGTTGATCATATTTGCCATTGTGAAGATCTTCCTGATCAAGCCCATCCACAAGATCCTGGATGCAAGACAGGCAGAGATCGATAAGCAATATGCAGATGCAAAAGCTGCACAGGACAGTGCCGAGGAACTCAAGACTAAGTACGAGGCATCCTTAAGCGGTGTCCAGGCAGAAAAGGAAGGCATCCTGAACGAGGCAAGAGGCAAGGCCAGCAACGAGTATGACCGTATCGTGGCAGATGCCCAGACCGAAGCAAAAAAGATCCTGGACAATGCCGATAAAAATGCCGCACTGGAAGAGCAGAAGCGTATCCAGCAGGCACAGGAGCAGATCGCCGGTCTGGTAGTGGAAGCTACTGCAAAGCTGGTGGCAGCCAAACAGAATGCAGATTCAGACAGAGAACTTTACAACCAATTTATAGCAAAGACAGGTGAAGAGATTGATTAGTACAGCTTTAGAATACGCAAAAAGATTGCGTGAACTGAATATCCCCGGAGACATTGTAGGTCAGACAGGCGATATCTTTAAAGCCGTACCGCAGGTGAAACTGGATTTCGAATCTCCTGCCGTGGCACTGTCTGCCAAGCACAATGTAATAGAAAAAGTATTTCCCTTACAGATCAGAGATTTCCTGAAGGTCCTGTGTGATAACGGAGATATCTATCTGTGGGATGATATCTGTACTGCCTACAGAGAACTCTCTCCCGAGAAAAAGGGTGAGTTCGTTGTGACCCTGTCCTATGTGACAGCACCGACAGAGGAGCAGTTACAGAATATCCGTGATTTTGTACAGAAGAAATATCACAGAGACGATATGGTCTTCGAGACGAAGGAAGACCCGGCTTTAGGCGGCGGTTTCATCATCCGTGCCGGTAACGAAGTCTATGACTGGAGTACCAATGGCCGTATGAAGCAGTTCGCAGACAAGCTTTCCCAGGTAGGTAAGACTGCCAGCGAGCAGGGAATCATTTCTATCCTGAAGGGTGAGATCGAAGATTTCCACCTGCAGGCACAGGAGCATGAGATCGGTTCCGTCAGCTGGGTAGGTGACGGTATCGCCAATGTCAATGGTATCGACCATGCCGAGTACGGTGAGATCGTTATCTTCGATTCCGGTGTCAAGGGAATGGTACAGGATGTCCGCAGGGATGAGATCGGATGTATCCTGTTCGGTCATGATACCGAGATCCGTGAGGGTACCAGAGTCGTTCGTACCGGCAAGAGAGCCGGTATCCCCGTAGGTGACGGATTCAAGGGCAGGATCGTGGATGCTCTGGGAGCACCCATCGACGGCGCAGGTCCCATTAAGGAAGAGGGGTATCGTCCCATCGAGCAGCCTGCTCCTTCCATCGTGGACAGACAGTCCGTAGGTGTACCTATGGAGACCGGTATTCTGGCAATCGATTCCATGTTCCCCATCGGTCGTGGACAGCGTGAGCTGATCATCGGTGACCGTCAGACCGGTAAGACCTCCATCGCCATCGACGCCATCCTGAACCAGAAGGGTAAGGATGTGGTATGTATCTATGTAGCCATCGGTCAGAAGGCATCCACCATTGCAAAGCTGGTAGGAACCCTGAAGAAGAACGATGCCATGGATTACACTATTATCGTATCCGCAACCGCCAGCGATCCTGCACCCCTGCAGTACATCGCACCTTATTCCGGTACGGCACTGGCTGAGTATTTCATGTATCAGGGCAAGGATGTCCTTATCGTATATGATGATCTGTCCAAGCATGCGGTAGCTTACCGTGCACTGTCCCTGTTACTGGAGCGTTCTCCCGGACGTGAGGCATATCCCGGAGACGTATTCTATTTACATTCCAGACTGCTGGAGCGTTCCGCAAGACTGAGCGCAGACAAGGGCGGCGGTTCCATTACCGCACTGCCGATCATCGAGACTCAGGCAGGCGATGTATCCGCATACATTCCGACCAACGTTATCTCCATCACGGACGGTCAGATTTTCCTGGAGAGTGATCTGTTCTTCTCCGGTATGAGACCCGCAGTCAATGTCGGTCTGTCTGTATCCCGTGTCGGCGGTGCCGCACAGACCAAGGCAATGAAGAAGGCAGCCGGAAGTATCCGTATCGACCTGGCACAGTTCCGTGAGATGGAAGTGTTCACACAGTTTGCATCCGATCTGGACAATGCCACCAAGGAGCAGTTACAGCACGGTCATGTATTGATGGAGCTGTTAAAGCAGCCTCTGTGCAGACCTTTAAGCATGGCAGAACAGGTCATGACCCTGTGTGCAGCCAACGGCAGAGTAATGCTGGACGTGCCTGTAGATCATGTGAAGGATTTCCAGATGCAGTTCTTAAGTTACATGAAGGAGCAGCACAGTGACATCGTTCGTCAGTTAGAGACCACCAAGGCGCTGGATGACGAGCTGAATAAGCAGATCTGCGATGCAGCTGAGGAATTTAAAAAGGAATTTTTGCAAAAATAATATTTGCAAACAGTGATAGTAATATAGGAGGTTAACATGGCAAATACGCGAGAAATACAAAGTCGTATGAAAAGCATTCAGGATACTATGAAGATCACCAATGCCATGTATATGATCTCTTCCACAAAGCTTCGGAAAGCCAAGAAGAATCTGGAAGAGACGGAGCCTTACTTCTATACTCTGCAGACTATGGTCAGCAGAATCGTCCGTCACTTACCGGAGATCGACAATAAGTACTTCGATGAGCGTAAGGACAAACCGGCCGAGGAGAAGACTACGGGACTGGTAGTAGTCACCGCAGATAAGGGACTGGCCGGAGCCTATAACCATAATGTACTGAAGATGGCGGAAGAGCAGATGCAGAAAGCCGGACAGACAGGAAAATATAAGCTGTTTGTCGTGGGTGAGCTGGGACGTCAGTATTTCGGACACAGAGGCATCGAGGTGGCAGAGCAGTTTCATTATACTGCACAGAACCCGACCCTGCATCGTGCCCGGATCATTACGGAGACGATCCTGGAGCAGTTTCAGGCAGAGCAGCTGGATGAGGTATATATTATTTATACCAATATGGTAAACAGCGTGACAACCAAACCGCAGATGATGCGTCTGTTACCTATCATAAAAGAACGGTTTATTACCAAAGACGGACAGGATCTGAGTATGTATCAGGAGCCGCTTGTCATGACACCGTCCCCGAAGGCGGTGCTTGATAACATTGTTCCCGATTTTGTCATGGGATATGTATACGGCGCATTGGTAGAATCGTTCTGCAGTGAACAGAACGCCAGAATGATGGCCATGGAGGCTGCAAATAAAAATGCATCCGCCATGATCCATGATCTGTCCATTCAGTACAACCGGGTACGGCAGGCTATGATCACACAGGAGATCACTGAGGTCATTGCCGGTGCCAAGGCTCAGAAAAAGAAGAAAAAGGCAAGAAAGGAGGTCCTGAGCAATTGAGTAACGTAAGTGAAAAAAATCATGGTAAGATCGTTCAGGTCATGGGACCTGTTGTAGACGTAGAGTTCGAGAACAATGACCTTCCTTTTATCAAGGATGCTCTGGAAGTATACAGCGAAGGTAAACGTCTGGTCATGGAAGTGGCACAGCATATCGGCAACAATACCGTCCGCTGTATTATGTTAGGTGCCAGTGAAGGACTCTGCAAGGATATGGATGTTATTGCTACCGGTAAAGGAATTCAGGTTCCGGTAGGTAAAAAGACACTGGGAAGATTGTTCAACGTATTGGGAGAGACCATCGATGGTGGAGAATCCCTGGAGGGAGAGGAGCATTGGGTCATCCACAGAGATCCGCCTTCCTTCGAAGAGCAGAGCCCGGTCGTAGAGATGCTGGAGACCGGTATTAAAGTTATCGATCTGCTGGCACCCTATGCAAAGGGTGGTAAGATCGGTCTGTTCGGTGGTGCCGGTGTCGGCAAGACTGTGCTGATCCAGGAGCTGATCCGAAATATTGCTACGGAGCACGGTGGCTATTCTATTTTCACCGGTGTCGGCGAGCGTTCCCGTGAGGGTAATGATCTGTGGAGTGAGATGAAGGAGTCCGGAGTATTAGAGAAGACCGCGCTAGTCTTCGGTCAGATGAATGAGCCCCCCGGAGCACGTATGCGTGTCGCCGAGACAGGACTGACCATGGCAGAGTATTTCCGTGATGAAGAGCACCAGAATGTGCTGCTGTTCATTGATAACATCTTCCGTTTTGTGCAGGCAGGTAGTGAGGTATCCGCACTGTTAGGCCGTATGCCTTCCGCAGTAGGATATCAGCCCACACTGGCTACCGAGGTCGGTGAGTTACAGGAGCGTATTGCTTCCACGAACAAGGGTAGTGTCACTTCCGTTCAGGCTGTTTATGTGCCTGCGGATGACCTGACTGACCCTGCACCCGCGACTACATTCGCACATCTGGATGCCACCACCGTTTTGTCCCGTAAGATCGTGGAACAGGGTATTTACCCCGCAGTGGATCCTCTGGAATCCACTTCCCGTATTTTGGAAGAGGATGTGGTAGGTAAGGAACATTATGAAACCGCACGCCAGGTGCAGGCAATGCTGCAGAAGTACAAGGAACTGCAGGATATCATCGCCATCCTGGGTATGGAGGAACTGTCCGATGAGGATAAGGTAACCGTATATCGTGCCCGTAAGATCCAGCGTTTCCTGTCCCAGCCCTTCCATGTGGCAGAGAACTTCACCGGTGTACCCGGTAAGTATGTGCCTGTGAAGGAGACTATCCGCGGATTCCGTGCGATCATCGACGGTGAGATGGATGAGTATCCGGAAGCTGCATTCTTCAATGTAGGTACCATTGATGAGGCAGTGGAAAAGGCTAAGAAGCTCATGGCACAGTAAGGAAAGGCGGTGTGCATATGAACACCTTTAGTTTGAAGGTCATTGCCAGTGATAAAGTATTTTTCGATGGAAAATGCGGCATTATTATCGTACCGGCTCTGGACGGTGAGCAGGCCATTATGTCTCACCACGAGGATATGGTCATTGCCACGAGAGAGGGCGAAGTACGCTTCAAGGAAAAAGAGGAGGATGACTGGACCAAAGCCGTAGTCGGTGTGGGCTGTGTCTACATTTCTCATAACCGTGTGATCATGCTGGTGGATACGGCAGAACGCCCGGAGGATATCGACAGAGTCCGTGCGGAGGCTGCCCTGGAGCGTGCGAAGGAACAGCTGCGTCAGAAGCAGAGTATCCAGGAGTATCATGTATCCCAGGCATCCATGGCGAGAGCAATGCTGCGCCTGAAAGAAGCCGGAAAATACGAAGTCAAGTAGTAATACGTAAAACATATGTAAAAAGTAACAAAAATAAGCCTGTAATGTTAGCAAATGTGTGCAATTCGGAAATTGTTATTTTTCTGTCATTGCGATAAAATCTCTTCAGAATCGTAAGGAGAGTTAAGCGATGGATTATTTACAGAAAAAATCAATACGAAGTGTCGCAGCTGCCATTGCAGGCTTTTTGCGTCACTGCGTTCGGAAAATAGGAATCACCAGAGAGAAGCTTCCTTCCTGCATAGCACTTGCGGTATGTCCGCTGGTGACATTTTATCTGTTTGAAATGTATACCCACAATCCTTTCACAACGATGCATTTCAAGACACAGATATTGAACATGGCGTTTTATGTACTGACTGCGCTTCTGTTATTCGGAATCGTTAAATATGTCCGGGCAGCTCTGATGCTGCAGACAGCATTTTTCATGGCGGCGGGTCTGGCGAATTATTATGTGTTGAATTTCCGGTCAGCACCTATTATGCCCTGGGATATTTATTCCATTGGTACGGCTGCCAGTGTGGCAGGGAATTTTAACTATACACTGAAGGGCAGCACGGTGCTGGTCATTATAGGATTCCTGATATTGCTGTTGATCGAGAGCCGTTTTCATATGAAGGCTCCGGCGAGAGTGGCGAAAAGAGCGGCACTCATACTGCTTAGCATTGTATTGATCTACGGTTATACCGGTATGATACAGAGTGAGAGCTTTGTGAGAAGCTTTGGTCTGTATGATAAGCTGTTTACCCCTACCGTCATGAACAAAAGAGATGGCAATATCGTGGCGTTCCTGATGGAACTGGAGTATATGGATGTGGAGAAGCCGTCAGAATATTCTCCGGAGGAGACCGGCAGTAAGTATACACAGGCAGGACAGGATTCCGCAGGTCTTACGGCAGCAGTGGAAGATCCGGAGAGCGTGAAGCGCCCGAATATCATTGTCATCATGGATGAGGCCTTTTCCGATCTGGCGGTGAGAGGCGATTTCACCACCAACGAGGACTATATGCCCTTTATTCACAGATTACAGCAGGGCGCGGAGAATACCAGAACCGGTTATCTGAATGTTTCCGTGCTGGGTGGAAATACTGCCAATACGGAGTTCGAATTCCTCACAGGCAATACCATCGGATTCCTGCCCCAGGGCAGTGTGGCTTACCAACAGTATGTGCAGAAAGAGACGCCGTCTCTGGCATCCTACCTGAAGGAGCTGGACTATCATACCGTGGCGATCCATCCGTATTATGCCAGCGGCTGGGACAGAGACAGAGTCTATCCGTTACTTGGTTTTGATGAGTTTTTATCCCAGGATGATTTCACGAATCCGAAACGGATCCGTAATTATATCTCCGATGAGAGTAGTTTTGCCAAGATCATCGAACTGTATGAGAATAAAAAAGAGGGAGAGCCTCTGTTTGTCTTTAACGTAACCATGCAGAACCACAGCGGTTACGAAGAGGAATTCCATAACTTTACCCCGGATATTACCGTGGATGGAATTGATTCCAAAGCATTGTCCATGTATCTGTCTCTGGTAAAACAGACGGACTCCGCTCTGCAGGGTCTGATCGATTATTTCTCTCAGGCGGATGAGGATACCATGATCGTATTCTTCGGGGATCATCAGCCTACGACTTATGTGAGCAATCCGATCTTAAGAAATAATAAAGTGAATCCGGAGACTTTAACAGACGAGGAAAATCTGTTAAAATATAAAGTACCTTATGTGATCTGGAGCAACTTTGACATCGAGGAGCAGACGGACGGAGAGACCAGTGCTAATTATCTGGCCATGGATGTGCTGGAGAACTGTGATCTGCCACTGCCTGCCCTGCAGAGCAGTCTGACCGGGCTTCGGAAGGAATACCCGGTGATCAGTGCAGCAGGTGTGAGAGAGGCGGACGGCACTCTTACGACGGTGAAGCAATGTGGGGAAGCATTGAATGATTACCGGAGCCTGGAGTATTATCTGCTGTTTGATTACGAAAGGTAAAACATTAGAGATCACGGAGAAGACTAAGATGAATGGCAACAAGACGACAGCAATAAGTGCAGAACGCAGGACGCAGAGAGGAATCTCTGTGCTTGCGTTCTTTGTGCCTGCATTTATTATGCTGGTTCTTTTTATCATACGTGGCATATATCCTTTTGGTGACCGGAGTTTTCTGTTCTCTGACATGTACCATCAGTATATGCCTTTTTTAAGTGAATTCGTACACAAGATCAAAGCGGGAGAGGGACTGTCTTATTCTTACAACGTGGGGATCGGATCGAATTTCCTGGCATTATATGTCTATTATGTGGCAAGTCCTTTTAACTGGCTGGTATTTTTGCTTCCGGAGAGTCTGATCATGGAATTCATGAGTTATCTCGTGATCCTGCGGATCGGTCTTATGGGACTTACGTTCAGTATTTATCTGCGGAAGACGTTTGGCAAGGCGGATCCGGCGGTGATCCTGTTTTCCACCTGCTATGCCCTGTCCGGCTATCTGGCAGCCTATAACTGGAATGTGATGTGGCTGGACTGCCTGATCCTGTTACCTCTGATCCTTTTGGGAGCGGAGCGGCTGGCCAGAGAGGGCAGATGGGTCATGTACACTGTGACCCTGGGGCTTTGCATCCTGACCAATTACTATATTTCCATTATGATCTGTATCTTCCTGGTGCTGTATTTCGGAATGCTGCTGATCACGGAATATTATACCATGACGGAAGGACAGAGCCAAAAAGTAAAAACGGTATTTTGCAGGATCGGAAGATTTGCATTTGCATCGCTGTTGGCAGGAGGGCTGGCTGCGGCACTGCTGATTCCGGAGGTCTGCGCTATCTTACGGACGGATTTTGGCAATTCGGATTTCCCCGCTACGCTGGAGTCTTATTTTTCCGTGTTTGATATGCTGGCAAGACACTGCCTGTGCGTGACCACGGAGAGGGGACTGGAACACTGGCCGAACATCTACTGTGGTGTGGCAGTATTTTTACTGGTGCCCATGTATGCACTGAATGAAAAAATATCGGTGAGAAAACGGTTCTGCAATCTGGCACTGGCGGGATTTTTGCTGCTCAGCTTCGGGACCAATGTCCTGGATTTTTTATGGCACGGTCTGAATTATCCGGATTCCCTGCCGGCGAGACAGTCTTTTCTATATATTTTTCTGATCCTTGTCATGTGCTACGATGCTTTCCGGAATGTGGAAGGCACTTCTCCCAGGCAGATCATCTATGGGTATCTGGCGGCGGTGATATTTTTACTTGCCTGTGAAAAATTCGTGGAGAGCGAGGATTTCGACACGGGTATTGAAGTGCTGACGCTGGTGTTCGTTACGATCTACGGGGTGATCCTGTATCTGTACCGGACGAGGAAGAGCGAACTGATGAGGCAGGTGCTGGGGATTCTGGTGTTGGCGTGCATAGTGGCGGAGCTGAGCATCAATACATTTAATACGAGTCTGGGCACTACCGGACGAAGCGCTTATCTGGGAGACCAGGAGGATTATAAAGCGTTGTACACCCTGGCGCGGGAACAGGAGGGGGATGACTTCTTCCGTATCGAGAAGTTTACCCGCAAGACGAAAAATGACGGAACCCTGACCGGGTACCCTACGGCTTCGGTATTTTCCTCCACCATGAATTCCCAGGTCATGGATCTGTATAAGAAGCTTGGCATGCGCCACAGTAAGGTTTATTACGGCTTCGACGGAGCGACAGCTTTCGTTTCGGCACTCCTGAATGTGGATTACATGTTCGGCGGATCGGATAAATACGAAAACGGTCTGTATGAGATCGTGAATAACAGTGGAGATGTTTATTTATATCATTGTAAATATACGCTGCCCTTTGGCTATGTGGCACCGACGGGCTGGAATGTTACGGACGAGATCAGCACCGGTGTGAGAGCGCAGAATCAGCTGACCGAGGATCTGGGAATCGCAGAGCCCTTACTGGACCGGGCGACCAGTGAGACTAGCGGAGATAATGTATGTATTACGGCGGACCGGGCAGGCTACTATTACGCGAGGATCAATGCCACAGGGACGAAAAAGGTGCAGGTGCTTGGGGGAACGCTGGAGACGCAGGATTACAGCGATCTGAAGGACGGATCCATTCTGTATCTGGGATATCTGTTGGAGGGAGAGCGCGTGACGCTGACCAACGGGGATGATGAGGATGAGACGCAGAAGGTATCGGCGGAAGCCTATGTACTGAATGAAGAAGTGCTGGCACAGGCAGTGGAGATATTGTCAAAAGAACATCTGGAAAATGTAGAGATGGATAGCACTCATATTTCAGGAACCTTAAGTCTGGAAGAAGCCGGCAGACTGATCCTGTCCGTGCCTTATGAGGAGGGCTGGACGGTGCAGATCGACGGAGAAAATGCAGAGCCTGAGCAGTTCGGCGATGCCCTCATGGCATTTGATCTGGAAGCGGGAGAGCATACGATACAGATGCACTATGTACCGGAAGGACGGAATATCGGTATTTTAGTAAGCGCGGGAAGTGTACTGATCCTGTTGGGATACGTGCTGTACCAGAGGTGTGACAGGAAAAGGAAAGACTGTGCGGAGAATGAGCCTTCGCAAAAGGCAGCAGACGAAACAATGGAAAACGAGAATGCGGAGAAAACGCACACAGAGGAAGGTTCTGTGAAGGAAGAGGCAGGAAGGATGTAAGAAGGAGCGAATTATGATGAAGAAGAGTATTTGTGATACCTTGCGGCGTACCTGCCTGATCCTGGCGGGATCCCTTATTATGGCCGTGAATTTAAAAAGCTTTGTCCGCACCGGAGGACTGATCCCCGGTGGATTCAACGGTCTGACTCGTCTGATACAGGAGATCAGTGCACTGCTGTGGCACTGGGAGCCGCCCTTCTCGGTGATCAATTTTATCCTGAATGCGATTCCGGCTATCATCAGTTTCAAATTTATCGGGAAAAAATTTACCGGTTATTCCTGTCTGATGATCGTGGTGAGTGGTATCCTGACAGATATTGTGCCGTCATTTCCCATGACGCAGGATATTCTGCTGATCTCTATCTTCGGAGGATTGATCAATGCACTTGCCATCAGTCTGTGCCTGTTTGCCAATGCCACCAGCGGAGGTACGGATTTTATCGCAATTTTCCTGTCGGAGAAATACGGCATTGACTCCTGGAATTATATTTTCGCCGGAAATGTGGTGATCCTTGGGATTGCCGGAGCACTGTTCGGATGGGACAAGGCGCTGTATTCCATTATTTTCCAGTACACCTCCACCCAGGTACTGCATATATTGTACAAGCGGTATCAGAAGCAGACACTGATCATCGTGACCAAACGACCGGAGGATGTCTACGAAGCCATTGCGGAGATCACGCACCATGATGCCACACTGATCAAGGGAGAGGGCTGTTATTCCAAACAGGAATGTGATGTGCTGTACTCCGTGGTAGGACGCGATGAAGTGAATAAGGTTGTGAATACGGTGCGTAAGACCGATCCCCAGGCCTTCGTCAATATGATCCGTACGGAGAACCTGGCGGGAAGATTTTATCAGAGACCGAATGATTAAGAGTTGTAAAAAAGAGCCTGAGAGTCAGCAGTTTAACTGACACTCAGGCTTGCGTATTTTTTCGGGGAGATGCCCACGGCTTTGGTGAAAGCTTTGAAAAAATTGCTGTAGTCTGTGAAACCACTGCGTTCGAAGGCTTCCATGACATTACCGTTTTCGTTCAATACGGCTTTGGCGATACTGATGCGGCGGGCGGTGATGTATTTGTTGATCGTGGTGCCGGTGGCGGATTTGAAGATCCTGCAGATATAGGATTCACTTAAGTAAAACTGTCCGGCTAACTGTTCTATGGTAATGGGCTGGGAGATATTCTGGTTGATGAAGGTTAAAATATCGTCCACCTGATGGTTGTAGCGGTAGGAGCTGTCCTTGTATTCCGCGGCATCTGCGGTGTTTTCTCCGGTGGAGGTCTGTTCCGTGTTCCTGACGAACAGAGTGTTGAGCATGACCATCAGTTCCATGAAAGCGGCATATTCCGTAATGTCATGGGCGAAGCCCTCCGCAGAGGTGATTTTGTTGATATAATAGAGAAATCGCTTCTGTTGTTCCTTATTTAATGACAGCTTATGGGAAAAAGGGGTACTGCGGTGGGTGAAACAGAAGCTTAGATCTGTCTGCTCTGTGGAAATCTGTTTCATGAAGTCCGGCGCTACCGACAGGACGATCCGCTCATGGACGGAATTGTCGATCTGGGTCAGCTTGTGACTTTCATACTGATTGATGATAAAGAGATCCCCCGGGGCAATCGTATAGAAACAATTGTCGATCAGGAACTGTTTGCCGCCGCAGATGGAATAATAGATCTCATAGCAGTCATGGATGTGCATGTCCATGGCTTTTTCTTCTTTATATAAGTGGGCAATGGCAAAGGTCCCTGAGACTTTACAATTTTCTATGGCTGTTTTACAAGAAGTAAGTTCTTCCATTTTCATGTGTTCCTTTCTCTCGATATTTCTATTAAACATCAAAAGTTCAAAATTTGCAATGTTTAGACTAAAAAATGAAAAGACATTGAGAATTTTTTCGAGTATACTTAAGTCATACAAAAGAGAAAAGCATTTACAGCCCTTCCGCCTTTTTATAAATTTTATAAAAATAAGTAAAAAGGTGTTGGAAATAGTTACAATGATATGTTATAATGTAAGTGCTTTCATAAAAAGGTAACATTCAATAGCGGCACGCAGGCCGCCCGTTGAGGAAAGAGAGGCGTAAGGTGGAACTTAGAACAGCAGTATCACCAAGAGATGTGAAGCATTACACCACAGAGCGTCTGAGAGAAGAGTTTCTGATCCAGAATCTGTTTGTACCCGGCGAGATCAAGCTGGTGTACAGCCACATCGACAGAATCATTACAGGAGCAGCAGTTCCTGTAAGCCCTATCACTCTGACCGCCGGAGATGAACTCCGTGCAGAATATTTCTGCCAGAGAAGAGAACTGGGTGTGATCAATATCGGTGGAGCAGGTATGATTACCGTTGATGGCAAAGTGTACAAGGTAGGCTACAAGGAAGCTATGTACATAGGAATGGGCTCCAAGGAGATCATTTTCGCAAGTGAGGATGAGAAGCAGCCCGCTAAATTTTATCTGAATTCCGCTCCCGCACATAAGACTTATCCGACCGTGCTGATCAAGCCGGAGGGTACTCCCGAAGAGGGTGTAGTCATTGTAAAGGATGAGAATAAAGTAGAGCTGGGTACTCTGGAGGATGCCAACCACAGAGTTATCTGCAAATATATCCTTCCAGGACAGGTAGAGAGCTGTCAGCTGGAGATGGGTATGACGAAGTTAGAGCCCGGTAGTGTATGGAATACCATGCCCTGTCATACACATGACAGACGTATGGAAGTATATCTGTATTTTGATATTCCCGAGGATGCATTTGTAATGCACTTTATGGGAGAACCCGATGAGACCCGCCACATCGTAATGCGTAACGAAGAGGCAGTCATCTCCCCCAGCTGGTCCATCCATTCCGGATGCGGTTCCAGAGCATACACCTTTATCTGGGGTATGGTCGGCGAGAATCAGGACTTTGATGACATGGACGGTGTCGACAACAGAGATCTGAAATAAGATCCTTGTGGAAATGTAACTAAAATAACAGTTTTTATAAAGAAAAGGAGAAAAAACAATGTCTGAATTCACTAATTTCTCACTGGAAGGTAAGGTTGCACTGGTTACCGGCGCGTCTTACGGTATTGGCTTCGCTATTGCTTCCGCATATGCTGAGTGCGGCGCTACCATCTGCTTCAACGATATCAAGCAGGAGCTGGTAGACAAGGGAATCGCTGCATACGCTGAGAAAGGCATCAAGGCTCACGGCTATGTATGTGACGTTACCAACGAAGAAGCAGTTAATGCTATGGTAGCTCAGATCGAGAAGGAAGTAGGCACCATCGATATCCTGGTTAACAACGCAGGCATCATCAAGAGAATTCCTATGACCGAGATGACCGCAGATCAGTTCCGTCAGGTGATCGACGTAGACCTGAATGCACCTTTCATCGTATCGAAAGCAGTTATCCCTGCAATGATCAAGAAGGGTCATGGTAAGATCATCAACATCTGTTCCATGATGTCCGAGCTGGGCCGTGAGACTGTATCTGCATATGCAGCAGCTAAGGGCGGCTTAAAGATGCTGACCAAGAACATCTGCTCCGAGTACGGCCAGTACAACATTCAGTGTAATGGCCTTGGACCCGGTTACATCGAGACTCCTCAGACGGCTCCTCTTCGTGAGATCCAGCCCGATGGCAGCAGACATCCTTTCGATCAGTTCATCTGCGCTAAGACCCCTGCTAACAGATGGTTAAAGCCCGAAGAGCTGACCGGTCCCGCTGTATTCCTTGCTTCTGAGGCATCCAATGCAGTCAATGGACACATCCTCTATGTAGATGGCGGTATCCTTGCTTACATCGGCAAACAGCCCCAGTAGAGCTTGTGCAAAAGGAAAACAAGCGGCCGCGTAGCGGACATTTGTTTTCCTTGCACAGCTCACGAGTAAATATCCGGTGAGTTTACGAGCCGGATGCAGAGTGCGAAGCACGAATTTACGAGTGAGTAGCTATGGAGCTTGTGCATTTACGCAGGATATCAAAAACAGAATAAACAATTCACACCAGGTCAGTCGCAGAAGAATTTCGGCGGCTGACTGTTGTGGCGTTTAGATTAGAAAAGGAGTATCTCATGAAGATAGCTTTGATCAATGAAAACAGTCAGGCTGCCAAGAATGAAATGATCTGTGCTACTCTTAAAAAAGTAGTAGAGCCCATGGGTCATGAAGTATTCAACTACGGTATGTGCGGCGCAGAGGATCCCAATTCCCTGACCTACGTACAGAACGGTATTCTGGCAGCAGTTCTTTTGAACTCCGGTGCAGCGGATTTCGTGATCACCGGATGCGGAACCGGCGAAGGTGCCATGCTTGCATGCAATTCCTTCCCTAAGGTTCTGTGCGGACATATTGAATCCCCTCTGGATGCTTACCTGTTCTCACAGGTAAACGACGGTAACTGTGTAGCACTTCCTTTTGCTGAGAACTTCGGCTGGGGCGGTGAGCTGAATTTACAGTATACCTTTGAAAAACTGTTCTGTGCTCCCGGCGGCGGTGGATATCCCCCTGAGAGAGTTGTTCCCGAGCAGCGCAACAAGAAGATCCTGGATCAGGTAAAGGAAGTAACTCATACCGATATGGTTACTATCCTGAAGAATCTGGATCGTGAACTGGTAAAGGGTGCTTTATCCGGTGACAAGTTTAAGGAGTATTTCTTCGCAAACTGCAAGTGCGACAAGATCGCTGAGGCAGTGAAGGAAGTACTGGCATAAAAGTATTGGTTTCATTTTGCAGAAATATTTTCGGCAGGATCTCCTGCGAAGATTTTTCACATAACTATTAGTCTATAAGACAGAAAGGTGTTATTTATGAACGCAGTATTAGAGCAAATCAGCAAAATCGGTATCGTACCGGTTGTAAAAATTGACAACGCAGCAGATGCACTTCCTCTGGCAAAGGCACTTTGCGCAGGTGGACTTCCCTGTGCAGAAGTTACCTTCCGTACCAGCGCAGCAGCAGAAGCTATCAAGATCATGACCGACAACTTCCCCAGCATGTGTGTTGGTGCAGGTACCGTTCTGAACGCAGAGCAGGTTGACGCAGCAGTAGCAGCAGGCGCTAAGTTCATCGTAAGCCCCGGCTTAAATCCCAGAACCGTTAAGTATTGTGTAGAGAAGAATATTCCTATCACTCCCGGTACTTCCAGCCCCAGCGACATCGAGCAGGCTATCGAGCTTGGCCTGGATGTAGTTAAGTTCTTCCCTGCTGAGCAGTCCGGCGGTCTGGCTAAGATCAAGGCTATGGCAGCTCCTTATGTAAACATGAAGTTCATGCCTACCGGTGGCGTAAACGCTAAGAACCTGACTTCTTACCTTGACTTCCCCAAGATCATCGCTTGCGGTGGTTCCTGGATGGTTCCCGGTGACCTGATCAATGCCGGTGAGTGGGACAAGATCGAGCAGCTGACCAGAGAAGCAGTACAGACCATGCTGGGCTTCGAACTGGCTCATGTTGGTGTCAATGCAGAGAACGAGGAAGAGGCTGTTAAGGCTGCGAACCGTTTCGCATTCATCTTCGGTATGCCCGCTAAGGTTGGCAACAGCTCCGTATTCGCAGGTTCTGCTCTGGAAGTTATGAAGACTCCTTACCTGGGCAAGAACGGCCACATCGCTGTTAAGACCAACTACATCGAGAGAGCTGTCAACTACCTGAGCACTGTTCTGGGTGTTGAGTTCAACGAAGAGTCCGCTAAGAGAGATGCCAAGGGCAACCTGAAGGCTATCTACCTGAAGGAAGAGATCGGCGGATTTGCAGTTCATCTGGTACAGAAATAAATCATAAGCAAATTTTAAGCCGTACGGTTGCAGCAACTGCATATTTCAGTTGCAGACGCGCTTCCGCTGTAATATAGCGATTACACGGTGGAATGAATATGATTTAGAATAATCAGGTTGGACGGTTGCGTGTTCCGACACGGACTCTAACCGACCGTCGGTACTTAGATGCTGTATTTTAGCATCTTATGTACCGCTACGGGAGGGCCGAAGCGAGAGCGGGTCCGTGATGGAATATGCAGCCATCCAACCGGAGATAATAGACAATTTTTAGTGAGAAAGGAATATACCAAAATGGCAAAAGTAATTACCATGGGTGAGATCATGCTGAGACTGTCCACCCCCAACAACGAGAAATTTATCCAGGCAGACGAGTTCGATGTAAACTACGGCGGCGGTGAAGCTAACGTAGCAGTATCTCTGGCTAACTACGGTCATGACGCTGAGTTCGTTACTGCAGTTCCTGACAACGAGATCGGTGAGTGTGCAGTAGCAGCTCTGAGAAAGTACAACGTAGAGACCAAGCACATCGCAAGATGTGGTGAGAGACTGGGTATCTACTACCTGGAGAGCGGTTCTTCCATGAGACCTTCCAAGGTTGTATACGATAGAGCACATTCCTCTATCTCCACCGCAACCGAGGCTGATTTCAACTTCGATGAGATCTTCGAAGGCGCTGACTGGTTCCACTTCACCGGTATTACCCCCGCTGTATCCGACGCTGCTGCAGAGCTGACCGAGAAGGCTCTGATCGCTGCTAAGAAGCACGGCGTAAAGGTATCCGTAGACCTGAATTTCCGTAAGAAGCTGTGGAGCTCCGAGAAGGCTCAGAAGGTTATGACCAACCTGATGAAGTACGTTGATGTATGTATCGGTAACGAAGAAGATGCTGAGCTGGTACTTGGCTTCAAGCCCGGCGATACCGATGTTACCAGCGGTGAGCTGGAGCTGGCTGGTTACAAGTCCATCTTCGAGCAGATGGTTGACAAGTTCAACTTCGAGTACTGCGTATCCTCTCTGCGTGTAAGCCATTCCGCTTCCGATAACGGTTGGTCTGCTTGCATCTACTCCAGAGATACCAAGGAGTTCTATCACTCCAAAGAGTACAGCATCCATCCCATCGTTGACCGTGTAGGCGGCGGCGACTCCTTCGCAGGCGGCGTGATCTGCGGTATGCTGGATGGCAAGAACTTCAAGGATGCTCTTGAGTACGGCGTAGCTGCATCCGCTCTGAAGCACACCATCCCCGGCGACTTCAACCTGGTATCCAGAAAAGAAGTTGAGACCCTGGCTGGCGGCGACGCTTCCGGACGTGTACAGAGATAATGTAACTATTCAGAGCCAGATAATATTACCTAATATTCGTTGAATGCTTGCATTCATAAGAATATTTGGTGATATTAATATGGCGAAGTAACCACATGAGCAAAAAGAAAGCATCGTAGATGCGATTTTGCGAATGGGGTGATGAATAGTTAATATGGATAAAAAGGACTCATCTGTGTGGTAACATGCAGGTGAGTTTTTTCTTGCCAAAACAGGAGATATAGGATATACTTCTTCCATAAACATTTCTTATAAAAATCTATTGTCAGCGTAGGCTGATATCGGTTGTCAATTTTGTAGAGATCCTGCGCAATTACCGACAGAAATATTTTTCCGCATTATAAGTGCCTTGGATGGAGGTGTAGATTGTCAAAAAACGGTGGAAAAAGGATAAAACAGGGGAAACAAAAGGGTATGATTTTTATTGTGAGACATATCGACTGGTGTGAGTCTGACGGTAATAATACTATTAGTTTAGAGTAAGTACGATACTACTCTGAAATAAAGTAAAAAGATACAAATATTAAACTTGACAAAGATACTCCATATTGATATGTTAATAATATGTATAAAGATGACATGAAAAATAGTAAAATCAGACAAAATATTAACTATATGGAGTGAGAATATGAATCTGTATTATGAATTGCTACAATACCCGGTGTTTTCCATGAAAGAAGTAAATGCCCTATATTCAAGTGAACGGACAGCACGAGCGGCATTGGAAAAACTTTTGAAAGAGAATATGGTATTAAAAATTCGAAACAAATTATACACGTGTGTCAGCGGGGAAAATGGAGGACCGGTAGCGAACAAATTTCAGATTGCCAGTGCTATCACACCATCTTCTTATGTATCCCACCATACTGCCTTTGAGTATTATGGAATTGTCGATCAGGTCTTCTATGAGGTTTATGTTGGCTCTGAGACACGTTTTCATGATTTTGAATTTGATGGATACACATATCGTTATATCAAAGGGCCGATAAAAGAAGGTATCGTTTGTCCGGAGTTTAGTGGTGGCGTGAGAGTTACAGATAAGGAGCGAACGATAGCAGATTCTATAAAGGATCTTAATCTCATCGCCGGACTGGAAGAGGTAATTTCATGTGTAGTATCTGTGAACAGTATTGATGAGACTAAAATGTTAACTTATCTGGCTGGATATGACAGTGCCTTTTTATATCAGAAGACAGGTTTTATTCTTAGCGAATACCAGAAGGAGCTGGGCGTAAGTGATGCTTTTATAAAGATATGTAAAGACAGGAGTGGAAATTCAAAGAGATATCTGACAAACGGTATAAGTGAACCCGGATATTCAGGTGAATGGAAACTGGTATACCCAAAAAATATTAAACAAATGAAGAACGGAGAGATAGAAAATGCCACAATATAACAGAAGGGAGCTTGATGTAAAAGCCCATGAATATGGATTTAACCGCGATACTTTTGAGAAGGTTCTTCGCTTGAGAACAATTCTTGAATTTCTGAATACGCACGAATATATGTACGAACACCTGATGCTCAAAGGGGGAACGGCAATTAATCTGACAGTTTTTAATCTTCCAAGATTGTCTGTTGATATAGATCTGGATTTTGTTCCGAATCTGACCAGAGAAGAGACAATAGACGAAAGAGAGCGATTGACTGAAATTCTGAAGAAATATATGTCAGAGCAAGGATATTCTCTTTCCGAAGCTTCAAGATTTAGCCACAGTCTGGACGCATTCCATTATAACTACGTGAATGCCGCCGGCAACAGGGATATGATCAAAATTGAGATTAATTATTCTTTGAGAACGCACGTGTTTTCCTCAGAAGACAGATTAGTTGTGACGGACGCTTTCGGAGAGCCGATAAAGGTCAGAACGGTTGCAGCTATGGAGATTTTTGCGGCAAAAACCAATGCTCTGATAAGCAGAGCTGCTGCAAGGGATTTGTATGACTTTTGCAATATGGCTGATATGAAATTATTTTCGGATGCGGAGAATATGTTTAGGAAATGCATCATTTTCTACGCGACGATTTCAGCAAATAAAGTTAACAAAAATTTTGATACATCTGCTATAGATAGCATTGCCTTCTCAAAAATAAAATCTGATTTGTTCCCCGTTTTGGCTGTGAGAGATAAGTTCAATCTTGAAGGGAAGAAACAACAGGCGAAGGAGTACATAGCATCGCTTATGAAACCGACAGAAGCAGAAATGGATTATATGGAAAGGTTTATGGCAAAGGAATATAAACCGGAGTTACTCTTTGAGAATACAGAGATTATTGAGCGATTGCAGAATCATCCTATGGCGTTATGGAAATGTAAATGATGGATTTTAGAAAAGTACTTTGTCAGTGGAATCATGATTGATGATGAATGGAAAGGGAATTGAACGAGATTTGATACTGAATGAGACTAAGTAAAATAAAGAGGAACGCAATAGACTATGGAGGAAAAATTATGAGTAACTTTTTTGATGAAACCATGCAGGGATTATTGGAAGCAGCGGAAATTGCAAAAGGAAATATTACGTTAACAGAGTGGGAAAATATGCCGGGTCCCACATTTTATGTCGCAGATAATGTGTAGATAAGATTGTTGAAATACGCAGAAAGAAGTTATATACAATGAAAATCTACGATAGATAGACTGGGGTCTACGAAGGAAAAGTTGTCCTCATAGCGATAAAATTGTAAAATACAGTCATGAAAATCGTATTTTTATAGTTTTACGGGAGGAACAGCAATGGATCAGGAAAAGATTGGGGTATTCATTTCTACATTAAGAAAAGAGCATGGAATGACGCAACAACAATTGGCGGATGCGATTGGTGTCAGTAACAAAACAATATCCAAATGGGAATGTGGCAAAGGAATGCCGGAACTGGCATTGATTGTTCCGTTATGCCACATTCTGCAAATTAGTATTAATGAGTTCCTGTCAGGTGAACATTTGTTGGAAAACGGTTACACTGAAAAAGCTGAAGTCAATATGATGAATCTTTTACAGGAAACAGAAAATAGCAAAAAGAAAAGCCGAAGTTCATTATTGGCTTTTGGGATAACTGTGATAATTTTTTTATTCGTTGTTTTATATTCTGTTATTACCAATATGGGAATCGGTATGAATATGCTTTTTGTGGATATGCCAACATTATTGAGTATGTTTTTAGTTACTGCTTTATTTTTACTGGGGACAAATTTGGGACTACCCTTTTTTGATTCCTCTCGAATTATTTTTGGAAAAAAGAAATCAGTATCAATAAAACAATTGTTTCAGGCAAAATCAGCGATAAAGCTTGCGAAAATCACATTTTTGGGAATGGGATTCCTCGAAAGCTGTATCAGCTTTATGGCAATTCAACCTATGGGGGAAGGAACACTTCTTTTTACAGGATTAAGTATTTCCATTTCAATTGCATTAAATGGAATTTTATATGGATTAATTGGTTTTCTGCTATTACTGCCAATTCAGGTAAGGTTAGAAATAATGTATATGCAGAAGCAGGAAGATAGTGAAAAGAAAACAGAGGATGATGCGGAATAAGTATTGTAAATATGCCCCACCAGCGGCTGCTGATAGGGCATTTGTTGTATAAGGTTCTTAGCTTTCGCTGTATTTCTCTTCGCAGTATTTGCAGCGGTAGATCTCTTTTTTCTCATCGGAGAGGACGAATACGTGGGGCAGTCCCTGCTCGATGGAAGTGATGCATCTGGGGTTGCGGCATTTGATGACGTTTTTGATCTGTTTGGGAAGTACCAGTACCTTCTTCTCTACGATCTCACCATTTTTGATGACATTGACGGTGATGTTGTGGTCGATGAATGCCAGTACATCCAGATCCAGCATATCGATGTCACATTCTACTTTCAGAATGTCTTTTTTGCCCATTTTTCCGCTGCGGGCGTTTTTGATGATAGCAACGGTGCAGTCTAACTTATCCAGCTGAAGGTGCTCATAGATTGAGAGACTTTTTCCGGCTTTGATATGATCGAGGACGAAGCCCTCTTCGATTTTTCCTACATTTAACATAGTAATCTCCATTCTGCAGGCACAGAGTGCTGCGTATGTTAACTTTAATATACGAATTCATAAGATAATTTTGCGGTCAGATGCCGGAAAATTATGCCAGACCCAGTAAAGTCAGGATCAGAGCCATACGGACATAGACAGCGAACTGTGCCTGTTTGAAATAGGCGGCTCTGGGATCGTCATCGATCTCCACGGAGATCTCATTGATTCTGGGAAGGGGATGCAGCACCAGCATATCGGGCTTCGCCAGTTCCATTTTTTCAGGGGTCAGTACATAGAAATCTTTCAGGCGGACGTAATCCTCTTCGTTGAAGAAACGTTCCTTCTGCACACGGGTCATGTATAAGAGATCCAGCTTAGGCATCACATCTTCGAGACGGATAACTTCCTGGAAAGGAATGCCTTTCTCGCGGAGCATGTCGGTGACATAGTCGGGGATCTTCAGCTCTTCGGGAGAGATGAAGATGAATTTGATGCCTTCGTAGCGCACCAGTGCGTTGATCAGGGAGTGTACGGTACGGCCGAATTTCAGGTCACCGCACAGACCAATGGTAAAATTATTCAGATCGCCGTGGAGGCTGCGGATGGTCTGCAGGTCGGCCAGGGTCTGGGTGGGATGCTGATGTCCACCGTCACCGGCATTGATCACGGGGATCAGGGATTTCTCTGCGGCTACCATGGGAGCGCCTTCCTTGGGATGGCGCATAGCGCAGATGTCCGCATAGCAGGAGATGATGCGGATGGTATCGGATACACTTTCTCCTTTAGAAGCAGAAGAGGAAGCCGCATCGGAGAAGCCGATGACTCTGCCGCCTAAACGGGTCATGGCGGTTTCAAAGCTTAAGCGTGTACGGGTGCTGGGCTCATAGAAGCAGGTGGCGAGGATCTTGCCGTCGCATTTGTGGGCGTATTTGGCGGGATCCTTCTCAATGTCGTCTGCCAGAGCGAACAGCTTGTCCAGTTCCTCAACAGAGAAGTCAAGTGGGTTCATCAAGTGTCTCATTTTTTCATTTCCTCATTTCTGCGCTGCTATTTTCGACACAGTGACCGTACGGAATAGGAGAATCCGTGCTCACTTGTGTATGCGGCATCATAAGAATACAGCGCTTTTCTTATGATGCGGGTAGAAACAGGGTCCGCACAAAGCGGACAGCTCATACCCTGACCAGAAAAAAGTCGAAGAGGAAAAACTCTTCGACTTTAAAATTACTGTTGATAAGATAACAGATCCGTTACGGGTTTCCGCTTGGGAGCAACGGGTGCTTCTGCGGGATAACCGATGGGGATCAGTGCGATCAGGTCCTGATTTTCAGGAATCTCAAGGAGATCAGCAGCTTCCTGCTGATCGAAAATACCCATGATCACGGTGCCAAGGCCCTGCTCGTAAGCAGCCAGGCAAAATGCTTCGCTGGCAACACCGGCATCGAACATCTGCCATGCATCGCCTCTGGCGGTAGTGAAGGAGCCGTCTCTCTCGAAACCGCTTCTGCCCTTTATCACGGTTACTGCAACGACCATGGGAGCGTTCTCCATGATCTTGCCATTACCCGGGAAGGAGGAAGTACATGCTGCCAGTTTCGCTTTCTTTTCGCCTTCCACAGCGATATAACGAACGATTTGCGTATGCTTCCAGCTGGGAGCATAAGAAGCTGTCTCTACGATCTGAGCCAGAAGCTCATGAGATACCGGCTGATCCGTATACTGACGGATACTTCTGCGGCCTGTGATACATTCTTTTGCGGTCATTGTTTATCCTCCTGTATTTTTACATTTGTAACATAATACCATTTCTCCGTAGGAGAATCAAGCAGGAAAAAGTGAAAAATATAGAAAATTTGTGTGGATATGATAGAAAGGTTTTGCATTCCCGGATAGGATATCATATAATGAGGCAAAGAGAACTATATCGATGAAGCCGGTTGTGTAAAAGACGGTTCTACTGTACGTTACAGCGGCTGTGGAATACCGGATCAGGCAATAAAAGGAGGGCATTATGTCTGTAGAATTTGTGGAGAAGAAGCGCTGGTTATTTTTAGGATTACCTTTTACTTTTACCAAGTATGTGATCAAAGAGGATATGATCACTGTGGATACAGGTGTGTTCACCAAGGTAGAGAATGACTGCTATATGTACAAGGTACAGGATGTGGAGCATACGGCAAGTATCTGGGAGAGAATGGTAGGACTTGGCACCATTGTCTGTTATACCGGTGATACCACTCATCCCAAACTGTTGATCGAGCATATCCGCAATTCCAAAGCGATCAAGGAGTTTATTTTGAAGGAGTCGGAAGAAGCCAGATTGAAGCGCAGAACTGTGAACATGCTGGATATCGGTTCCGGAGAGGCCGGGGATATTGACGACGTACAGTAATAGAAGAAGCAAGTATTAATGTGTATGTATATGAGACGGGGCCTTCCGGGGCCCTGTTTTTTCGGGAGAAGAGATTTATGGAACTTGATATGACGAAGGGCAGCCCTTCTAAGCTGATTACAAAATTTATCATTCCTATTATCATAGGTAATATTTTCCAGCAGTTATACAGCATGGTGGATACCATTATCGTGGGTCGGTTCGTAGGTGTAGATGCATTGGCGGCAGTAGGAGCCACCGGGTCGGTAAGCTTCCTGATCCTGGGATTTACCCAGGGACTGACCACCGGATTTACTGTGCTGACGGCACAACGCTTCGGAGCCGGGGACCGGGAGGGTATGCGCAAAAGTATCGGAAGCGCAGCCATCCTGTCGGTGATCGTGACGATCGTGATGACGGCAGTCAGTATGGCCAGCATGGACAGTCTGCTTCTGGTGATGAATACTCCGGAAGATATTTTCGATATGACGAAGGAATACATTATGATCATCTGTGCGGGAATTGCCTGCAATGTATTGTATAACCTGTTGTCCAGTATCCTGCGTGCCATTGGCAACAGTGTGGTGCCGTTAGTATTGCTGGTGATCGCTTCGGTGACGAATATTGTCCTGGACTATGTACTGATCGTTTACGGTCATATGGGAGTGGGCGGTGCAGCTTATGCGACTATCATTTCTCAGGGATTATCCGGTGTACTGTGTCTGATTTATATTATTAAGAGCGTACCTACACTGCATATCCGTCCGGAGCATTGCAGACTGGAAAGTCAGTGTGTGAAAAATCAGCTGACAGTGGGAATTCCCATGGCATTGCAGTTTTCCATTACTGCTATCGGTACCATTCTGGTACAGGCAGCACTGAATCTGCTGGGTTCTACCGTGGTGGCATCTTATTCTGTCTCCTGCAAGGTGGAACAGCTGGTGACACAACCCTTTGCTGCAATGGGTGTGACTATGGCAACTTACTGTGCGCAGAACCGCGGTATCAATGATCTGGACCGTATCCGGAAGGGCGTGAAAGCTGCCAATATCATGTCCGGTGTCTATGCGGTGCTTGTCTACGGACTGGTATATATAGCGCTTCCTTATATTGTACCGCTGTTCATCTCCGAACAGGTTGAGATGGTATGTGGATATGCCAGAACGTATATTACGATCTGTGGCATGTTCTTCATTCCGCTGGGAATGATATTTATCTTCCGAAATGCGCTGCAGGGCTGTGGCTTTGGCTTCATGCCCATGATGGGCGGTGTGGTGGAACTGTTGAGCCGTGGTATCGTGGCTTTTGCGGCAGCGCATCTGATGAGTTATGTGGGTGTGTGCTTTGCCAATGCCTCAGCCTGGCTGACCGCAGGTATTTTCCTCTGGATTGCTTATCATTTCCTCATGAAGAAGATGGTGCGGGAAAAAAAGGTTCATGAGGAACGGATGCTGGCAGAAGCAATGCAGTAATGCTGTAAAACGACTCAGGGCAGGATCTTTTCAAAAAACAGTCCTGCCAGGAACCACCAGGGAGCATAGTCCAGCCGGATGATCCGGTGGATGTGGAAACGGCTTTTGCCGTAATCCCAGGGGCAGAGACCATGCTTCCACAATAGGCGCCCACTGAGATATTCCACGGTGAAGATCATTGCCATATAGAACAGCCCGCGTCCGGGACGACTGATATGCAGGTGCGCAAATAGCCGTTTGAAGGGTGCAAGCAGGCAGGCGGAGCCGTAGATTGGGAACATCCACAGGGAAGTATTACCGGTAAGACGCAGATCCCTGCGCCGAAGGGAGTGTAGCGCTGTGAACAGGATCTCCATGCACCAGCCACACAGTCCGCACAGGAGAAAGCTCCTGCCGAAGGTTTTAAAAGAGTTTGCGATGGATTTTGTCATTTTCATGGACATAGTATATGAAATTTTCAACGTATGATACGGGAGAGATTGCTATGAACTATCAGGAAGCAATGGAATATATGGAAAAAGTGGGAACTTACGGCATCGTTCCGGGGCTGGACAGCATTCGGGAACTGTGTAGGAGACTGGGAAATCCGCAGGATCAATTAAAATTTGTGCATATTGCGGGAACCAACGGAAAAGGATCCACACTTGCCTATATTTCCAGCATCTTACAGGCCGCCGGATACCGTGTGGGAAAATATATATCACCTGTTATTATTGAATATTGTGAAAAAATTCAGATCGGAAAGCAGAAGATCACGCATAAGGATCTGTGTGAAGGACTGGAGATCATAAAAAAGCATTGTGATGCTATGGTAAGTGACGGCTTCCATCATCCGACGCCTTTTGAGATTGAGACGGCGTTGGCTTTTTGGTATTTCCGGGAAAAACAGTGTGATATCGTCGTATTGGAGACCGGTATGGGCGGCAGGGAGGATGCTACAAATCTGATCACGACCACGCAGGTGGCGGTACTGGCATCCATCGGTATGGATCATATGAAATTCTTAGGTAACAGTCTGGAGGAGATTGCAGCACACAAGACCGGAATCTGTAAGCCGGGATGTCAGGTGGTCTCCATGCGGCAAAAGGAAGCGGCACAAAAGGTTGTGGAGCAGACGGCGGCAGAGCTTGGCTGTATACTGACCATCGCAGATGCGGCAAATGCAAAGCATGTGAAATACGGACTGAAAAAGCAGACCTTCGATTATGGAAATTATAAAAAGCTGGAGATCACCCTTGCGGGGAAATTCCAGGTGGCAAATGCTGTGTTGGCGCTGGAAGCGGTGCAGGCTCTGGAAAAATGCGGTTACGAGATCAAAGAGACTGCCATTCGAAAAGGCCTGAGGGAGACTGTCTGGAACGGGCGACTGCAAATACTGGAAGAACACCCGTTATTTATAGTAGACGGCGCACATAACGAGGATGCAGCCGCAAAACTTGCGGATTCCATAGAATTCTATTTTACAAATAAAAGAATTAGCTATATAATGGGAATGTTAAAGGATAAGGAAGTGGACCGCGTGATCGCACTGACGGAGAAGTATGCGGATCAGATTCTCACGGTGACACCTCCGAACAATCCCAGAGCCATGCATGCCTATGATCTGGCAACAGAGGTGGCAAAGGTACACCCTAATGTGACGGCGGTGGACAGCTTGGAAGAGGCAGTGGAGCTTAGTCACCTGCTGGCAGGACGGGATGATGTGATATTGTGCTTCGGTTCTCTCTCTTATCTGGGAAGAATCCTGAAGCTCATGGAGAAGAGACAGACAGCAGGGAATAAACGGAAAGCGAAGCGGTGAAAATGGTAGATCAGAAGAAAGTACAGGAAGCAATAAAGCTTTTACTGGAAGGAATCGGGGAGGATACCGATAGAGAGGGACTGAAGGAGACACCGGAGCGGATCGGCAGGATGTATGAAGAAATCTGCGATGGTATGGATCAGGATGCGGGAGAACATCTGTCGAAGGTCTTCTCCGTAGACAATAACGAGATGGTACTGGAGAAGGATATTACCTTCTATTCTATGTGTGAGCATCATCTGATGCCTTTTTACGGCAAAGCTCATGTTGCGTATATCCCCGATGGCAAGGTTGTGGGTCTGAGTAAGCTTGCCAGGACTGTGGAGGTATATGCCAGAAGATTACAGATCCAGGAGCGCATGACGGCACAGATCGCCGATGATATCATGAAATATCTGGCGCCTCAGGGAGTTATGGTAATGTTGGAAGCGGAGCATATGTGCATGACCATGCGCGGGATCAAAAAGCCCGGCAGTCAGACCGTTACCATGGTGACAAGGGGAGTCTTTGCGGAGAATAAGGAATTGCAGGACAGATTTTTACAGCTGGTGAACCTGTAGAGATTACGGATGCGGAAGAAAGCTGCTAAGCGACCGGGATGAAATGATGGAGACTCCGATGGATAGAATTGATAAAATATTAAATCATGATTTGTTTTTATATCATTTAGGACGAAACAATGCGGCAGAAGCAGACAGACGCTTCTGCCGTCATGGTATGGTGCATTTTCTGGATGTAGCCAGGATCGGTACGATCATAGCGCTGGAGGAAGGGTTTAAGGTCGACCGGGAATGGATTTATGCGGCGGCACTGCTCCACGATTGTGGGAAACATGAACAGTACGAGATGGGTACCCCGCATGAGCAGGCCAGTGCCCGGATCGCACCGGAGATTCTGAAGGCGTGTGGATTCAACGATGAAGAAACAGGTGTTATTGTAACAGCGATCTCCAAACACCGGGATCCTGAGGCAGCGAAGGAGAAGAATCTAAACGGCATCCTGTATCGGGCGGATAAGGCAAGCCGTGCCTGCTTTGCGTGCGATGCGGAGAAGGATTGCAACTGGAAAGACGGCAAGAAGAACCTGACCATTAAGTACTGAGAGGGAGAAGACAAATGAAGATTGGCAACAGAGAGTTTCAGACGAAGGGACATACTTATGTAATGGGAATCCTGAATGTGACCCCGGATTCTTTTTCTGACGGAGGAAAGTGGAATGACAGAGACCGGGCATTGAAGCATGTGGAAGAAATGATCGCTGAGGGGATGGATATTGTGGATATCGGCGGAGAATCCACCAGACTGGGTTATACCCTGTTATCCGATGAAGAGGAGATTGCCAGAGTCGTACCCATGATCGAGGCGGTGAAGGCAAATTTTGACATTCCCATTTCCCTGGACACCTACAAAAGCGGTGTGGCAGAGGCGGGAATCCTTGCAGGAGCGGACCTCATCAACGATATCTGGGGACTGAAATATGATAACCGTATGGCAGAGGTCATTGCGAAGAGCGGTCTGCCCTGCTGTCTGATGCATAACCGTAAGGAAGCGGATTATAGGGATTTCATGCAGGATGTGGCAGCGGATCTGGCGGACACGATCCATTTGGCGGAAGCGAAGATCATCTTAGACCCCGGGGTGGGCTTCGGCAAGACCTATGAGAACAATCTGGAGATCATCAACTGTCTGGAAGAACTGAATATGTTCGGTTATCCGTTGCTTTTAGGATGCAGCCGCAAATCCGTGATCGGACTGACACTGGATCTGCCGGTGACAGAGAGAGTAGAGGGGACGCTTGTGACCACCATGTTCGGTGTGCAGAAGGGATGCATGTTCGTCCGTGTGCATGATGTGAAGGAAAATGTCCGCACCATTAAAATGTGTGAAGCCATTTTAAACAGCAGCAACTGATATTTTGCGAAGAAGCGTTGGGAAAGGCGGAGTCGGCAAATGAAAAAAGGCACTTATGAGGACCAGATCCGTATCGAAGAATTGGAAGTATACGCGCATCACGGCGTATATCCGGAAGAAAATGAAAAAGGACAGCATTTTTATGTGAATGCCACGTTATATACGAATACCCATCCGGCAGGACTGGCGGATGACTTAAGTCTCTCCACCAATTACGGAGAGGTCTGTCAGTTTATCACGGAGTTCATGCAGCAGCATACTTTTCAACTGATCGAAACGGTGGCGGAGCGGACTGCTTACGAAGTATTACAGCATTTTCCGCTGGTACAGGGACTGGATCTGGAGATCCGTAAGCCCGAGGCTCCGATCCCATTACCCTTTGGCAGTGTATCTGTGGCGATTCACAGGGAATGGCATGAAGCCTATATTGCCGTGGGTTCCAATATGGGAGACAGCAGAGAGCATATCGCGCAGGCTTTGGGACAGCTTCAGAAGAACAAAGACATCAGAGTGGAAAAGGTGTCGGAGCTGTTGGAGACACTACCTTATGGCGTCGTAGAGCAGGATAATTTCGTAAATGGAATGTTTGAGATCCGGACGCTGCTTGCACCGGAAGAATTATTACAGGAGCTGCACCGTATTGAGCAGATGGAAGGAAGAGAACGTAAGCTTCACTGGGGCCCCCGGACACTGGATCTGGATATTATCTTCTATGATGATCTGGTGTATGCTTCCGAGGATCTGGTGATTCCGCATATAGATATGGAGAATCGTTATTTTGTACTGAAGCCTTTGAGTGAGCTGGCACCGAATTTCCGTCATCCCATTACGCACAAGACCGTAACACAGATGTTGTCGGAGCTCCCTGTGGATCTTACGGAAGGAAACGAAGCGTAAAACGGGCACAGAGACCGATGAACAGACCGGTCACCAGACCGCTTAACAGTAAAAACGGCAGATAGACCAGCACAGCGGGAACAGAAGTCAGTAAAAACGCAACACCGATCTGCCCAAGATTATGAAAAACAGCTCCGGTCATACTTGCAAGGAACAGATAATGTCCATGCAACAGCCGTTGCACAAATACCATTGCCAGAAGGCACAGGAGACCGCCGGAGAGACTGTACAGGAGACTGATGACCTGACCGAAGAACAGGGTCGCTAAAAGAATCCGCACCAGAAGCACGAAAAAAGCATCTTTTGCGGAATATTTCCATAGAACAACAAGTGTTATTATATTGGCAAGCCCCAGCTTAATGCCGGGGATCGGAACAATGGGGGGCAGAGCGCTTTCCACGGCATACAGCGCCAGCGCAATGGCAGAGAGCAGGGAAAGCGTCGTTAGTTTTTTGGTAGCTAAGGGTGGTTTCATAATCATCTCCGTATCATCTCCGTGTTTTTGCAATTCATAAACGCGGTGCAGGCAAAAGGATCTTCTATCAATAGGTCACGCCGTCCGGGACGAGCGTCGTGTCATCCAAACAGACAGCCTCTTCCCTTACCCGGATCACCAGCCGGTTGGGCAGACAGGTGATGGGAAGCAGTGAGGTGCTGATAAATCCCTGATGCACACAGATCTGATCCGGACAATTGGCAGAGATAATGGCGATGCTGCCCGGACGGACGCAGACAGTGTTCGAGGCACCGTTCGCTCCCGGAACTTCAAAAGTATATTCGTCAGTCACTGTGTCCAGACGGATGGTCTCAAGTAATTCACCGCTTTGATAAATGTCAGCATAGAGCGCCTGACCGTTTCCGGTGGAACTGTGGGAGACCGCATAGATCCGGATTCCGCAAAGGATGGCTATTACAAGCAGAACTGCTGCAAGGAGAACTGCTTTTTTTCGATCATTCATGGAAGCATTCATAGGAATAAGGAACTCCTTTCGATGAGAACAGTATAGCAAAAGGAATGTAAAAAATGAAGAAGTATTTGAAAATGCCCCGGGCGGTGCGCCTGGCAACGCTTTTTGCAATGATCCCGGCACTTTTTCTGGGAGGCTGCGGACAGCAGACCAAATGCGAAAAAAACATAGATACAGCCATGGGAACCGTGATCTCCCAGACCGTTTACGTGACCGGAAATTTCCCGACTGCAACGAACGGAAAAACAGATGATAAAGTAACGGACGTTGTTTTGCAGAAACTAAACGACCTGGAACAACAGGAACTTTCCTGGCGGTTGGATAGTGCGGAAGTGGCGAAGATCAATGCAACCGCCGGAAAGGGACCGATACAGGTCTCCGCCGCGATGGCAGGCTGGCTGAAACGATGCCTGCAGATCTCGGAACAGACAGGTGGGGCTTTCGATGTGAGCATCGGTAAGCTCAGCCGACTGTGGGACATTGATACCTGGGCGGCAGCAGATGACCCGCAGGACTATGAACTTCCGGAGCTGGAGGAAATAGAACAGGCATGCGCTTTGGCAGGCTGGAAGCAGATGATATTGGAACAGCGGACGAACAGTACAGTGGTGAGTATTCCGGCGGGAATGCAGTTGGACCTCGGAGCAGTGGGAAAAGGGGTGGCACTGGATGAGATCCGGAAGATCCTGGAGGAATATCCGGAGGTAAGCGGAGCCGTGATCTCTGTGGGAGGCAGCATTTTAACCTACGGAAATAAGCCGGAGGGCGGCACCTGGCAGATTGCGGTGACAGATCCGCTGGAGCCTTCGCAAAGTGTAGGAGTGCTGACGCTGGATGGCGGGTACTGTGTATCCACTTCTGGAGATTATGAGCGGTACGTGGAAGTGGATGGTGTCAGATATCATCATATATTGGATCCCCGGACCGGCTCCCCGGCGCGCAGCGATGTGGCGGGAGTTACCATCGTGACAAAGGACGGATTTTTAAGTGATGCTCTGTCTACTGCCTGCTTTGTATTAGGATCGGAGGAAGGACAGAAACTCCTGGAAAAATACGATGCGGAAGGACTGTTCATCGACCATGCGGGGACGATTACCATGACAGAGGGGATGCAGCAATATTTCCATTTGTCGAATTCTCAGAAATAGTGTATAGTAAATATAGTCAACCGTAGATAACAGCAGGTGCGGCAGGCATCCGCTGATACAGCAATGATAATGGAGATTACGATGGAAGAGAAGAATAGTTATCTCTCCGCTGATCCGGAGACCATAAGACAGATCGATGAGAAGATGCCGCCGGAAGAGGAACTTCAGGATCTGGCAGAGTTTTTCAAAGTGTTTGGAGATGCAACGAGATTAAAAATTTTGTCGGTACTGTTGTGCTCTGAGATGTGTGTGTATGATATTGCCACGCTGCTGGGCATGTCCCAGTCTGCTATTTCTCATCAGCTGCGGGTATTGAAGCAGATGGATCTGGTGAAAAACCGCAGAGATGGCAAGACGATTTTTTATGCGTTGGCAGATGACCATATCATCACGATCCTGAATCAGGGTCTGAATCATATCGAAGAAGGTTAAAAAGAGCCGCAGGCGGAATGTCTGCGGCTCTTGCTGTCCGGTAATACAATTATTTTTTGAATGCGTTCAGTGCAGCTTCCCTGGCACCATCGAATCCGCTGTAACTCTGACTTCCGAGCGGAGAATGATACCAGGTGGAAGTCTCTCCGAACATCTGGAAGTAAACATACTGGGAAGTCATATGGATGGCAGTATAATTGCCCTCTGCAATGACCCAGGAATCACTGCCATCATCCCGCATGCATTTCAGGCATGCCTCTCCGCCGTTCACCTGATAGTATACATAGCCGTATCCTACATTGAAGCAGTCGATCCGCTCTTCGGTCAGGACTTCCACCTCATTCCGGGACAAAGAGTAGCGGCAGAGTCTGTAATTATTTTCCACATCCATATAGTAGATATAGTCACCCTGTACGATAGGGTACCACAGATTGCCGTCCCATAGAGTGGAGATGCTGTCCGTCGAGGTATTCAGCGCATAGAGATAATGATTTTCCTGAGTACCGTTGTAATAGATGGTACCGTTCACGGCACAGGCGGGATTGATCTCGTAATCTGCCAGATCCGTTTTGTCGGATTTGTCGATTTTCATGCGGTAAAATAAAGGTCCGTTATCGCCTGAGGTCATGATGTAGAGGTTACTTCCCACCAACTGGGCGGAAACGATGGGATCTCTGGTAAGTCCGGTCACATCCGTACCGTTTAATTTACAGCGGTTAAAGGAACGAACGGTGCGCAGGGCACCGATACCGGCATCCCCGGAAGCTCCGGTCTGGTAGTAGTAAAGATATTTTCCCCCGGCCAGAATATTTTTCACGGAAGCATTGCCCAGTTTTTTGATATTCTGCTCCGAAGGATCCATGGAGTACAGGGTGTTACTGTCGTAAGCATTGGCAAAATACACCGTTCCGTCGTACTCACAGAAGTAACCGGAATTGTTCAGATTGCCCGCGGTATTGCCTACCGTCTCCGGGGGATTGTCGGGGATCCGGTCGCCCACGATGGCAAGTGCGCCAACGATGATCACGAACAGAAGAAAAGGAATTAAAATCAACAATGCTTTTTTATCTTTCATGTATTAACCTTCTTTCCAACAAGATGGAATGTAAAGTTTGTGTAATATCTAATATTATACCGTGCTTCTTGCTTGCGAACAAGGTGAAATTGATATAGAATGTAACTATTCTGAATAGTTACATTTGAAATCAGCGGATTCCGAATGCTTGAGAATTGCGATAGCTGCTTTGCAGCGGAGCAATTCGTAGATATCAGTTAAGTTAAGGAGAACAGCATGGATTTATCACAGTTAAGACAACAGATCGACACCATTGACAGACAGATCGTAAATCTCTATGAGGAGCGCATGGATGTCAGCAGACAGGTGGCGGAATATAAAATAGAGACGGGGAAAAAAGTATTCGACAAGCAACGTGAGCAGGAGAAGATCGCCGGTGTCAAGGCACTGACCCACAACGATTTCAACAGCCACGGCGTGGAAGAACTGTTTGAACAGATCATGTCCATGAGCCGGAAACTTCAGTACCAGCTGTTAGCCGCCCACGGAAGTGAGGGAAGGCTTCCTTTTATCGGCGTGGAAGAACTGGAAACCGACTGTGCCAGAGTGGTCTACCAGGGAGCGGAGGGATCTTATTCCCAGGCTGCTATGCGCAGATTTTTCGGGGAAAATGTCAATGCCTTCCATGTGGAAACTTTCCGGGATGCCATGAGTGCCATTGATGAAGGCAGCGCAGATTTCGCGGTACTTCCCATTGAGAATTCCACCGCCGGAATCGTGAATGAGATCTATGATCTGTTGGTAGAATTCGAGAATTATATCGTAGGAGAGCAGGTCATTCCCATCGAGCATTGTCTGCTGGCACTGCCCGGGACGAAGATGGAAGAGATCAAAAGAGTCTATTCCCATCCCCAGTCCCTGATGCAGAGTGCCAGATATCTGGCGGAGCATGACTGGCAGCAGATCAGTATGCAGAACAACGCTTTCGCAGCGTTAAAAGTAGCGAAGGAAAAGGATAAAACCCAGGCAGCTATCGCCAGCGAATATGCGGGAGAGACCTACGGACTGGAAATTCTGGAAAAAGGGATCAATGATTCCGACAGCAATTCCACCCGTTTCATCATTGTGACGAACCAGAAGATCTTCCGTAAAAATGCCAACAAAATCAGTCTGTGCCTGGAGATTCCCCACGAGAGCGGATCCCTGTATCACATTCTGTCCCATTTTATTTACAACAATCTAAACATGACCAAGATCGAGAGCCGTCCCATTCCCGACCGGAACTGGGAGTATCGTTTCTTCATTGATTTTGAGGGGAACCTTGCGGACAGCGCAGTGAAAAACGCACTGCGGGGACTTCGGGAAGAAGCCCGCAGCATGAAGATCCTGGGTAATTACTAAGTATTACAAATGTAAGAATTTGACGACCATTCGATAATCGTTACATGGCTCTGAATAGTTAAAACATAAGACAAGAAGGTTAGACATATGAGAGAGAAAGAACTGATCGTATATCGTGATTTTGAGGACGGCGAGCTTTTGTACGACATGGCATTTCTGATGTCCCATTACGATGATGAATATTACAATACGGAGGATATGGCAGCACTGTTTTACGAGTGCATCCATGATCTGATCGATCTGGCGGGTAATTACGGATTTCATGGGAATCTGTGGCATTGTTACCTGGCAAATCTCCTAGTGAACAACGAGAACAGTTACAGCTGTGGCTGTGAGATCCGCGGAGAGATTGCCGGCTCCATCAACGATGCGGCGCTGCATGATATCTGCATTTTCAAGGAATTCTATGATTTTGATTTTGCTCCCATGATGGAGATACTTAAGGTACCGGAATTTTCCTTAATAGAAAATTATGCCAGCAGCATGCAGGAGAGCAAGGTTTATAATAAACGGATCTGCGCCAGAATCTGTGAGCTGGCGGAGAAGTTCTGCGCAGACGGAACCGCAGAAGATATGAAATCCACACTGACCCAGTTCTATAAAGAATACGGTGTCGGTAAATTTGGCCTGCACAAGTCTTTCCGTATCACCCATGATGAGGAAGGAGTACATATCGTTCCGATTTTAAATATTGCCCACGTGAAGCTGGATGATCTGGTAGGCTACGAGCTTCCCAAGAAAAAGCTGGTGGACAACACAGAGGCATTTGTGAATGGAAAAAAGGCCAACAACTGTCTGCTGTTTGGCGATGCGGGCACCGGTAAATCCTCAAGCATCAAAGCGATTGCCAATGAATATTATGACAGGGGACTGCGGATCATCGAAGTCTACAAGCATCAGTTCCAGGATCTGAATGCGGTCATCAGTCAGATCAAGAACCGCAATTATAAATTCATTATTTACATGGATGACCTAAGCTTTGAGGAATTTGAGATCGAGTACAAATACCTCAAGGCAGTCATCGAGGGCGGACTGGAGAAAAAGCCGGAGAATGTTCTGATCTATGCGACATCCAACCGCCGTCATCTCATCCGCGAAAATTACAGTGACAAGGAAGAGACCCGCGAGGATATGCACACCAGTGATACCGTACAGGAGAAGCTGTCGCTGGTATATCGTTTCGGCGTGACTATTTACTTCGGTGCTCCCAATAAAAAGGAATTCCAGAATATCGTAAAGACACTGGCGGAGCGTTATCATGTGGAGATGCCGGAAGAGGAACTTTTACTGGAGGCTAATAAATGGGAACTGTCCCACGGCGGATTGTCCGGAAGAAGTGCCCAGCAGTTCATTGATTACCTGTTAGGAAAGTGAGGAACCCTATGAGTGTAAAAACTTTCGCTGCCATCGATGTGGGCAGTTTCGAACTCACCATGAAAATATTTGATTTTTCGGGGAAAAATACCATGTGGGAGATCGACTGTATCCGTCAGAGAATCGATCTGGGATCGGATACCTATGCCAATGGGAAGATCAGCAATGAAAAAATGGATGATCTGTGTCATACCCTGAAAGAATTCGCACAGATCATGGAAGCTTATAAAGTGATCGCTTATAAGGCATACGGCACCAGTGCTATCCGTGAGACGGAGAATACCCTGATCCTGCAGGATCAGATTGAGCAGCGTACCGGCATCCGGGTAGAGATCTTAAGCAACTCCGAGCAGAGATTCCTGGATTACAAGTCGATTGCCTCCAAAGGGGAGACGTTCCGCAGGATCATCGAGGAGAAGACGGCGATTTTGGACATTGGAGGCGGAAGTATTCAGATCTCCCTGTTTGACAAGGATACTTTGGTATCGACCCAGAACTTACGCCTTGGTGTATTACGTTTACAGGAGCTGTTGAATCATCTGAATGCGGGAAGTACCCAGATGGAGCAGCTGGTGGACGAACTGGCTACGGCACAGCTGGATGATTATAAAAAGCTGTATCTTAAGGATCGTGAGATCAAAAATATCATTATCGTGGATGATTATCTGTCACCCTGGGCAGTGCGGAAGGCACATGAGCGGGGAGACGGAAATGCCATGGTGGACAGTAAGGCGTTTTACCAGCTGATGGAGGCACTTCGGACCAGAGGAACCACGGAGCTTGCAAAGCGGATGGATATTGCGGAGGAAAAAGTCCCTCTTGTGTATATCAGTGCGGTTCTGACCAAACGCATTGCCGAGCTGATGGGAGCGGCGCTGATCTGGGCACCGGGTGTCACATTGTGCGATGGTATCGCTTATGAATATGCGGAGCAGAATAAATTACTCCGGGGAGAGCATGATTTTGCGGAGGATATTATCGCCTGCGCAATGAATATCAGCAAACGCTACAATGGCAGTACCAGGAGAGCGGATACCCTGGAATATATCACCACCACGATTTTTGACAGTATGAAAAAAGTCCATGGCATGGGCCAGAGAGAGCGTTTGTATCTGCGCCTGGCTGCAATCTTGCATGACTGTGGAAAATATATCAGCATGATCAATATCGGAGAAGCGTCCTATGATATTATCATGGCGACGGAGATGATCGGACTTTCCCATATGGAGCGTGAGATCGTAGCTAATGTGGTGCGTTTTAATCACAGTAATTTCGTGTATTACGGGCAGGCACAGGATCGTCCCCAGGGATTGGATAAGGAGAGCTATTTAACGGTAGCGAAACTGACAGCTATATTGCGACTGGCAAACAGTCTGGACCGCAGCCACAAACAGAAAATGAAGGGTGTGAAGGCCGTACTGCAGGATAACGAACTGATTCTGAAAATAGATAGCCAGGAAGATATTACTCTGGAAAGAGGATTCTTCCAGACGAACACAGATTTTTTCAAAGAAGTATACAGCATCACACCGGTGATCCGGCAGAAGAAGAAATTTTAAGGGAGGCAGCAGGACGATATGGAAATCAATTTCAGTGATCCCAAGTATTATACCAACCGGGAACTCAGCTGGGTGCTTTTTGACCACAGAGTGTTGAATGAAGCCAGGGATAAAAACATCCCTCTGTTTGAACGGTTGAAATTTTTAAGCATTACAGCATCTAACCTGGATGAATTTTTCATGATCCGGGTGGCATCCTTAAAGGATATGGAAAATGCGGGCTATACCAAAAAGGATATTGCCGGCATGACTCCCACAGAGCAGCTAAAAGCGCTGCATGTGGCGATCCATGAACTGGTGGATCTGCAATATTCCACTTATAACCGTTCCTTACTCCCTCTTTTGGAGAAAAACGGTCTGCATATCATCAGAGAGCATGAACAGCTGACAGCGGAGGAAGCTGTGTATGTGGATCAGTATTTTCAGGAAAATGTGTATCCCGTATTGACCCCCATGGCAGTGGATTCTTCCAGACCGTTTCCGCTGATCCGCAACAAGTCTCTGAACATCGGAGCCATGGTGCGGAAGAAAAACAGCGACGAGGAACTGGAATTCGCCACCGTACAGGTACCCAGCGTCTTAAGCCGTGTAGTGCGGATCCCGTCCAAGGGCAAGACCTGCAAGATCATTCTGTTAGAAGAGATCATCGAACGGAACATGGATAAACTGTTCCTGAATTATGATATTGTCTGTGCACATCCTTTCCGGATCATGCGTAATGCGGACTTAAGCATTGACGAGGATGAGGCAGCAGATCTGTTAAAAGAGATCGAGAAGCAGTTAAAGAAGCGTCAGTGGGGCGAAGCCATCCGCCTGGAAGTGGAAAGCGGCATGGATAAACGACTGCTGAAGATCATTAAAAAGGAACTCAACATTGAGACACAGAATATTTATGAGATCGACGGCCCCTTAGATCTGACGGTACTGATGAAAATCTACGGACTGGATGGTTTTGACCATTTAAAGACGCCGAAGTATGAACCTCAGCAGTCGCCGGCACTTCCCGCAGGCTGTAATATTTTCGAGGAGATCCGCAAGGGTGATATTCTGTTACATCATCCGTTCCAGAGCTTTACGCCGGTGGTGGATTTCATCCGTCAGGCGGCGAGAGACCCGGAAGTACTGGCCATCAAGCAGACGTTGTATCGTGTCAGCGGCAATTCTCCGATCATAGCGGCACTGGCACAGGCGGCGGAGAACGGTAAGCAGGTTACGGTTCTGGTGGAACTGAAAGCCCGTTTCGATGAAGAGAACAATATTGTCTGGGCGAGAATGCTGGAAAAGGCAGGCTGCCACGTTATTTACGGACTGGTGGGATTAAAGACCCATTCCAAGATCACGCTTGTGGTCCGCAGAGAAGAGGACGGCATCCGCAGATATGTTCATCTGGGCACCGGTAACTACAACGATGCTACGGCGAAGCTGTATACGGATGTAGGAATGTTGACCTGTGCGGAACGCATCGGAGAGGATGCCACGGCAGTGTTCAACATGCTGTCCGGTTATTCCGAGCCGTTGTTCTGGAACAAACTGGCATTGGCACCGTTATGGCTGAAGGATAAGTTCCTGCATCTGATCGAGCGGGAGAAAAATTATGCGCTGGAGGGCAAGAATGCCCATATCATTGCGAAGATGAACTCTCTCTGCGACAAGGATATTATCCGTGCTCTGTATGAGGCAAGTGCGGCAGGCGTGAAGATCGAACTGATCGTTCGAGGCATCTGCTGCCTGAAGGTGGGTATCCCGGGTGTCAGCGAAAATATCCACGTGCGTTCGATCGTCGGTAATTTCCTGGAGCACAGCCGCATTTTCTATTTTGCAAATGATGATCATTATGAGATCTACTGTGGAAGTGCCGACTGGATGCCCCGTAATCTGGAGCGTCGTGTGGAGATCCTCTTCCCGGTAGATCGCCCGGAGCTGAAGGAGGAATTGCTACATATCCTGAACAGTCAGCTGAAGGATAATGTGAAGGCTTCGATCCTACAGCCGGATGGCAGCTATGAAAAGCAGGACAAGAGAGGAAAGCAGCTGTTCAACTCTCAGGATGCTTTCTGCCTGGAGGCCATTCAAAAAGCAAAGGAGGCTGTGGGAGAGTCTGCCATCGAAAGCAGAACGTTTATCCCGGAGACACATCATGAATAAGAAGATCATACTGGCATCTGCCTCCCCCAGGCGGCGGGAGCTTCTGACACAGATCGGACTGGATTTCGATGTAGTGGTCAGCGAGACCGAGGAAAAGATCACATCCACAGAGCCTGCGAAAGTGGTGGAAGAACTGTCCGCGCAGAAGGCGGCAGCTGTGTGGGAGAAGTTTGCGGTAAGTGGTGTCTGTGAACCGGAACAGAAAAGTGGAGAAACTACTATGACAGACACCCTTGTGTTGGGAGCCGATACCGTGGTTGCCTGCGACGGTAAGATCCTGGGTAAGCCTGCGGATACGGAAGCTGCGGCAGCCATGCTTACTATGCTGCAGGGCAGAGGACATGAGGTATACACAGGCGTGACGATCCTCTATGAGGAAAACGGTGAGAGGAAGACGCTGACTTTCCATGAGAAGACCACAGTGCATTTTTATCCTATGACCGATGCACAGATCCGGGAATATGTGGCTACCGGGGATCCGATGGACAAGGCGGGGGCCTATGGCATTCAAGGATTCTGCGCCAGATATATCCGCGGTATCGAAGGCGATTACAATAATGTGGTAGGGCTTCCCGTGGGAAGAGTCTATCAGGAACTGCATGGATTGAGATTAGTGTAGGAGAACAGAATGAAGAAAGCAGTGATTTTTGATCTGGATGGAACCTTATCCGATTCTATCATGAGCATGAAATACAGCGGAGACAAGACCATGGCGGAATTTGGCTATGGACCCTTCTCTGTACAGGATTATAAATATTTTGTGGGAGACGGTGCCGCCAATCTGGTAAAGCGGGCACTGATCAAGGGTGGCGATACGGAACTTACCCATTTTGAGGCAGCCTATGCCAGATACAGGGAGATCTTCCAGGCGAACTGTATGTATCAGGTGAAGCCCTATGAGGGAATTCCGGAACTGCTGGAAGAGTTGAAGAAACGTGGAATGAAGATCGCCGTATTAT
>OHDT01000134.1_pt1 | contig 59969 bp, 36 predicted proteins | sample 1567061 | NCBI WGS metagenome assembly OHDT01 (sample SAMEA3879506, study PRJEB24766) | human gut metagenome | biome: human-associated habitat; feature: feces | place: USA | collected 1985/1987
GAGAGTTTGGATTACTTTTTCAATTTTCAGGAAAAGATACCTGAGTAGTTACAAAAGTATAATCACTTGTTAAACCTTACTTTTGAGGAGAAGGTTGTTGAACCTTTGTATTTTGCTTTCAGAACAGATATGGAGACGAAATTTGAATCTTCTATTGGCAGTGAATTGGCGCAATATAACAGATATCTGAAAGATTGCGCCTTTGAATTCTCTTTTTATACAGCTATTTCTCTGTGGCTTGTGGGCTGGTTGGCATTTATGTCTTATTCATAAGACACCTTTCAAAGTATCTACATTGAAGATTTCTCTTCTTCTTTTTTCTGATACTCAGTGGGAGTCATATCAAATTCGTTTTTGAAGCATTTTGTGAAGTATTTAGGATTGGAGAAACCTACGGCATAAGCCACTTCGGATATATTCACAAAAGGCTTTTTAAGTATTGTACAGGCATGTTTAAGTCTGATATTCCGGATAAACTCAACAGGTGAAAGCCCGGTCATAACCTTCATTTTCCTGTTTAGAGTGGATTTGGAGACATTAAGTTCTGAAGCGAAAGCATCTATATCAAAATCTGATTCAACCAGATACTTCTCAACGCATTCGATGGCTTTTTCCAGGAACTGCTCGTCAGTACTCTGATATTCCAGTGCTACAACATTGATTTCCGTATCGACTCTGAACTTCTCTTGCCGTTTCTGGTTGGATCTCATCAGATTGTCAATGCGTGCATTCAGCATCTTCATTTCAAATGGTTTCGTCAGGTAGCCGTTTGCTCCTGCATTGAAACATTTCACCTGGTCTTCCACAGAATTCTTTGCCGTAAGCATCAGCACCGGTATATGGCTGGTGTTGATGTCCTGTTTCATTGTTGCACAGAGCTCGATTCCATCCATTTCGGGCATCATATAGTCGCTGACCATCAGGTTTACGTCTTCGCTTCTTACAATTTCCAATGCTTTTTTCCCATTCGTAGCAGTGAGTATATTGTAGTGTGTTGCCAACTTTCTTTTCATCAATAGCAGGAACTCTTCATTGTCATCTACCAGTAATATCGTACCTTCTTTCTCTTCTGTATCTTCTGTTGCTTCATTCGGTACTGTTGACGGTATTTCACTGGTTTCGATAATGTCCTTTATTTCCGGATAATGATTCCGGTCGATAGGGATTAGAACAGTGAATCTGGAACCTTCTCCGATACTGCTTTCTACCTGGATGTCTCCTTTATGCAAGGTCACCAGTTTCTTGGTTAATGAAAGCCCTACACCGTTTGATTGAGGCGCATAAGCTGTTTTGTTCACATAGAATGGAGTGAATATCTTGGATATTTCTTTCTGGTCTATGCCTATTCCTTCATCCTGCACCTCTATCCGGAGGAATCGGGAATTATCCTTTTGCAGAGTCGATACATTCAGCTCTACTTTTTTATCGGCAGGTGTATATTTGGCCGCATTCGAGAGTATGTTGTACAGAACCTTGTCTATTTTGTCAAAGTCCATATATCCCCAAATGTCTTTTTCTTCAAGATGAAGACTGAAATGAAGGTTTTTCTTTTCAATGATCGGTCGTATGCCTGTATGGTAGATTTCACGGATGAAGCTGCTGATATTGCCATAGGTAGGGGTGAGTACAAACGAGTCGTTTTCTACTTTCCGGAAATCTAGCACTTGCTGGATTAAGCGTTTTAAGCGGAGCACATTACTTTTCAATATATGTACATCTTCCTGTGGAGATGCCTTTGTTTCTTCCAAATCATCTGCTACGCAACTGATGGTAGTGAGCGGGGTGAGCAGTTCATGGCTTATGTGGGTGAAATATTCCAGTTTAGTCTTGGTCAGTTCTTTCTGGAATCTAACCTGGTCGGACCGTCTTACCCTGTGCAGGTAATAGAACATGATGGAATAAAGGATCAGAATGATGAGAGTTATATAGGTACCGTATGCCCACCATGTTTCGTACCAAGCCGGCTTTTTATAGATACGCAGTTCTGTGACGTCGTCTTTCCAGTAGCCGTATTCATCTGTAGAGCGTACCTTGAAAGTATGATATCCTTTAGGAATTTTATTGTAGAAAGCCGACCGATTACCGGTTTCGGTGTATACCCACTCCTTGTCCACGCCATCCATCTTGTAGGCGTATCTTATTCTCGATGTTGCTGTAAATTGAAGAGCGGAGAAGAAGATTTCAAGATTGTTATCTTCGGACTCCAACCAGACGCTTCGGGTTGATAAATCTTTCGACTGGCGCTGGGGGTTGAAGAAGAAAGAATTATTGGATACCTTGATATCTGTTATGATGACCGGATTGGAATTGATCTTCTTAGACGGGAATTTTGAGGAAGCCATCGATACAAAGCCACCATGCCCACCGGCATAAAGCTTGCCGTTGAACAAGTCTATGACGTCCTTCTTGAACGAGTTTATCTGAACGGATTCGTCTGAATTTGAATAATGAATGTATCTATCTGACTGGATATCATAGGCAGTCAATTGTCGGTTTGTTAGTATCCAAAGGGTATTCCTGTCATGTTTCATCCCTAAAATAGATTGTCCGGTCATTCCGCATGAGTTACTGAAGTCCTTCATTGTCTCTGAGTTGAGATCCATTTTCAGGATGGAACCTTGAGTAGTGGCGATCCATAGATGGTTTTCCTGGATCACTATCTTATCAATATTGTTACTGGGTAAGGATGAATTCTGGGTTGAGTATTGTTTAATCGGTTTCAGTTTATCCCCTAAAGAAACCTTATGTAAACCGGAATCTTCGGTTGCCAACCAGATGTTACCGTGTCCGTCTTCTGCAATAGATGTAATGTTGGGCAGAGAGAATTCGGGGATGATAAAGTCTTTGCCATCCGGTTTTAGATAGAGCTGTCCGGTAGTAGCTACCCATAAATTTCCCTTACTGTCTTCATACATGGATGTAATGTTGCCTGTAGTCCCCTTTGGTGTATATAAGTCCTTTGCCAGTAGGTACTCAATTTCTCTTTTACTGTTTAGTTTTGCTTTGTAGAGAGTAGGCTGGTCTCTGCATCCCAACCAGAATTCTCCCGGCTGTTTCGAACGGAGGATATATCCTACATTATGCACTCCGGAATTTGTATTCGAGTAGTCATAGAATTTATCCTGTTCTATGTCATACCAGCAGAGTCCCCAACGTTCCTGATTGAACCAGAGCCCATTGTTGGGGTCAATACCCAGAGTGGTTATATTCGTGTCGAAACCTACATGTCTTTTCAGTTTGGGCAGGAAGTTATTAGCTATGGCAGGATTTCCCATTAGCAAGTGATACCCGCTGTCATAAGCCCCGGCCCAAAGGTTGCCTTCCCTGTCTTTAATGATCTGGCTGAACATTTTGTTATAATCGAACATATACGAGCTGAGGTCCACTTTTTCCAGATGTCCGTCCACCACTTTGAAAGCATAGAGTTCGTGGTAGCCGAATACCCATATATAGCCGTAAACATCATCTTGTACTACACTGAAGAAGGCGGTTTCAGGCAGGTGCAGTTTTTCATTGAAGATTTCTTGATGCGTGTACATTTTATCCTCTGTTGCATCCGGATGAAAACGGTAGATACCGTCTCCCCAAGTCAATATCCAATATTGGTCATCTCTGTCCTGAAATATTTTAAACGGATTATTATTCACTCCGAGTGTAGGGAAACTCATAAATGTATCTGTATTCTTGAGATACTTATATAAACCTCCTCCCCATGTGCATACCCATATATTGCCGAAATGATCTTCATATATTGAGTTTATACCATTATTGGGAACCGCCGGGATCAAATTTCCGTAACGTTTCTTCAACGAATAGTCGGAATTGTAGTGAGAAACCTGATTACGGGTACATATCCATAGTTCTTTCCGGCTATCTACCAACATGAAGTTTATCCATGTATTCTGGATTTCTGTATCTGGGAATGGCCGTATCTGATAGTTACTTTTATCCACCAAATTAACTCCCTGTCTTGTTCCTACCAGCAGGCAATTATCATCCTCAGCAAAACACCAGATGAAATCATCGGTTAATAAATGAGGCTGGTTAAAATCTGATTTGAAAGTCTGGAGTTGGTATCCGTCATATCGCCCTAAGCCGTTTTTAGTTCCTAACCAGATGAATCCATTCTGATCCTGATGTAAGTCTATTACTTCATTGGAAGGCAGCTGTTCCAGAAAAGGCATTTGTTTGGCTATTATTTGCTGTGCATATGAGGAAATGCTCATTAATAGGAAGATGACAATGAGAAAGGGGGATACATATATCTGAATTTCTGTACGATGCATTCTGTTTTCCATAATGTTACAGGGTATTTTCTTTGGTGGCGATTGCAAAAATAGGGTATTATTGGCAATACTTCAATCAAAATGGCATTTTTGTGAACCTCCCTGTAAGGTATGGGCATAAAAAAAGGAGTACCGCTGTACTCCAACCTTTGTTAACCTTAAATCTAATACTATGAAAAACACAATGCAAAGATACGGACTTTTGGAATATCTGCAAATAAAACAAATAAAAAAGGGTGTTTTATAACATGTTTTAGTAAAAGTGTTGTTTTTGTTAAGGCTTACTAAGGATTTGAGTCCCCCCAGTACTTGTTTTCTAAAAAAGAATTATCTTTGCATGGCTGCGGAAATAGCTGCACTTTTGCATATTAATAAATTTATAAAGAACAACTACTGTGAGCGAAGAAGATATTGTCCTTACCCCGATGATGAAACAGTTCTTGGACCTGAAAGCCAAGCATCCTGATGCCGTTATGCTGTTTCGTTGCGGCGACTTCTATGAAACTTATTCTACCGATGCTGTTGTTGCAGCCGAAATCCTGGGAATTACCCTGACTAAGCGTGCCAATGGTAAAGGGAAGACTGTTGAAATGGCGGGATTCCCTCATCATGCACTGGATACGTATCTGCCTAAACTGGTACGTGCCGGGAAGCGTGTAGCCATCTGTGACCAGTTGGAAGACCCGAAAATGACCAAGAAACTGGTGAAGCGGGGTATTACGGAACTGGTAACTCCCGGTGTTTCTATTAATGATAATATACTGAATTACCGGGAGAATAACTTCCTGGCTGCCGTACATTTTGGTAAGGGAACGTGCGGTGTGGCATTTCTCGATATATCTACGGGTGAGTTCCTCACAGCAGAAGGGCCTTTCGACTATGTAGACAAGCTATTGAATAACTTCGCGCCTAAAGAAGTACTTTTTGAGCGTGGTAAACGGGGCATGTTCGAAGGGAATTTCGGAAGTAAGTTCTTTACTTTCGAACTGGACGACTGGGTGTTTACAGAGACTACCGCCCGGGAGAAACTTCTGAAGCATTTTGAAACGAAGAATCTGAAAGGTTTTGGTGTAGAGCATCTCAAGAATGGTATCATCGCTTCGGGAGCTATCCTGCAATATCTCATCATGACGCAGCATACCCAAATCGGGCATATCACTTCTTTGGCACGTATTGAAGAAGATAAATACGTCCGTCTGGATAAATTCACGGTCCGTAGCCTTGAGTTGATAGGCAGCATGAATGATGGAGGCAGCAGTTTGCTGAATGTGATTGATAAGACTATCAGTCCGATGGGTGCCCGTTTACTGAAGCGCTGGTTGGTGTTTCCGTTGAAAGATGTACTGCCTATCAATGAACGTCTGAACGTGGTGGAATACTTCTTTCGTCAGCCGGATTTCAAAGAACTGATCGAAGAGCAGTTGCATCTGATAGGCGATCTGGAACGTATCATCTCTAAAGTGGCTGTAGGACGTGTTTCTCCTCGTGAAGTAGTTGCATTAAAGGTAGCTTTGCAGGCTATCGAGCCTATTAAGGAAGCTTGTATGGAGGCGGATAATGCTAGTCTGAACCGTATCGGTGAGCAACTGAATATCTGTAAGTCCATTCGCGACCGCATTGAAAAAGAGATTAATAATGATCCTCCGTTGCTGATAAACAAAGGTGGTGTTATGAAGTCGGGCATCAATGCCGAATTGGATGAATTACGCCAGATAGCTTATTCCGGTAAAGATTATCTGCTACAGATACAGCAACGGGAAAGTGAGCTGACTGAAATTCCCAGTCTGAAAATCGGTTACAACAATGTATTCGGTTACTATATTGAAGTGCGCAATACACATAAGGATAAGGTACCACAGGAGTGGATACGTAAACAGACCTTGGCCAATGCCGAACGTTACATTACACAAGAGCTGAAAGAGTACGAAGAGAAAATTCTCGGTGCCGAAGATAAGATATTGATACTGGAAACCCAGCTCTACATGGAACTGGTGCAGGCTTTAAGTGAGTTTATTCCTGCCATTCAGGTGAATGCAAACCAGATCGCGCGTCTGGACTGTTTGCTGTCTTTTGCCAATGTGGCACGTGAGAATAATTATATACGTCCTGTCATCGAAGACAACGATGTACTGGATATCCGCCAGGGACGACATCCGGTTATCGAGAAGCAACTTCCCATAGGAGAGAAGTACATTGCCAATGATGTGGTGCTGGATAGTAGCTCGCAACAGATCATCATCATTACCGGTCCGAACATGGCGGGTAAGTCTGCATTGCTGAGACAGACGGCGTTGATAACGCTGTTGGCACAGATTGGTAGCTTCGTACCTGCCGAGAGTGCGCATATCGGTTTGGTGGATAAGATATTTACCCGTGTAGGTGCCAGTGATAATATTTCTGTCGGAGAGTCTACTTTCATGGTGGAAATGAACGAGGCGGCTGATATTTTGAATAACCTTTCTTCGCGCAGTCTGGTGCTCTTTGACGAGTTGGGACGAGGTACATCTACGTACGACGGTATTTCTATTGCCTGGGCGATTGTAGAGCATATCCATGAGCATCCTAAAGCAAAGGCGCGTACGTTGTTTGCTACGCACTATCACGAGTTGAACGAGATGGAGAAAAGCTTCAAGCGTATCAAGAACTACAATGTTTCCGTTAAGGAGGTGGATAATAAGGTCATTTTCCTGCGTAAACTGGAACGTGGCGGTAGTGAACACTCCTTTGGTATCCATGTGGCAAAGATGGCGGGTATGCCGAAAAGTATCGTAAAACGTGCGAATGACATTCTGAAACAGCTTGAGGCAGACAATCGTCAGCAAGGTATTGCAAGTAAGCCGATGGCGGAAGTAGGAGAGACGCGTGGCGGCATGCAGCTTAGCTTTTTCCAGTTGGAAGATCCTGTGCTCTGCCAGATACGTGACGAGATTTTGAATCTGGATGTGAATAATCTGACCCCGCTGGAGGCATTGAATAAGTTGAATGATATTAAGAGGATTGTAAAGGGGAAATAGACCAACTACTATAAATAAATGAAAGGAAATGAAATTTTAGCCTTATTCCGCCAGTTTGAAGAGGCCGCTTCCGAATACGAAGGTGTAGAATGCTGGAGTGCAAGAGAATTGCAGGTTTTGTTGGGTTACTCTAAGTGGGAGAACTTCGTCAAGGTGATTGATAAAGCTAAAGAAGCTTGTGAACATGCCTCAGAACATGTTCCCGATCATTTTCCTGACGTCAGGAAAACGATCGCAATGCCTAAAGGAGCCGAAAAAGCTATTGATGACATGATGCTTACCCGCTATGCCTGTTATCTAATTGCACAAAATGGTGATAGCCGTAAAGAACAGATCTCTTTTGCGCAGAATTATTTTGCGGTGCAAACCCGGAAAGCGGAATTGATAGAACAGCGTTTACTTGAGTATGAACGTGTAAAAGCTCGTGAAAAGCTTGGACAGACTGAAAAGCAGTTATCAGGTGTTATTTATGAAAGAGGGGTAGATAGTAAAGGATTTGCCCTTATACGTTCTAAAGGTGACCAAGCGCTGTTCCGTTTGAGTACACAACAATTAAAACGTAAAATGGGAGTTCCCGATAGTCGTCCTGTAGCTGATTTTCTTCCTACTATCAGTATTAAGGCAAAAGATTTGGCTGCTGAAATGACAAGTGTAAATATACAGACTAAAGATTTAAGAGGGATTAATCCGATTGGTCAGGAGCATGTAGATAATAATACTGCTGTTAGAAATATGCTGTTACAGAGAGGGATTGTTCCTGAAAGTCTTCCTCCTGCTGAAGATGTGAAAAAAGTACAGAGGAAACTGGACAGTACGGAAAAGAAAGTATTGAAGGAAACCAAAAGGAAATAATCTATGGATTTATATGTTGAGGTTGTAACAAAGGTTACAACCTCATTTTTTGTTCTTTTAGTCTGTCAATTCCTTCTTCACACTATCCTTCTGCTGTTCCCTATATTGGCGTGGTGGCATACCGAAACGCTGGGAGAATAATTTATAGAACGTTCCGCGGTTATTGAAACCTGTCTTGTCCATTATTTCCTCAATGGTATAGTTCTTTGTCAGCAACAGTCGCTCGGCCATTGTGAGGCGATATTCTTTGATGATATCAGCAGGAGATTTGTCCGTTATAGGCTTTAATTTACGGTAGAACTGACGGGTGCTATAGCCCAGGTCACTGCTCAATAGTTCAACGGATAAGTCAGGGTTTGTGATATTCTTTTCTATGGTTTCTATCACCTTATCCAGGAATTCCTGATCTTCTTTGTGGATACAGTTCCCGTTTTCCACTTTGAATGAACTGAATATGGAACTATAATATTCTTTCAGGTCCGATTCTCTTTTAATCAACCGGTAGACTACTTTCTCTAAGTATTTTACATTGAAAGGTTTCGTCACATACACTTCTGCACCAGCCTCAATGCCTTTCACTTGATCGTCTTCGTGATGAAGGGCAGACAGTAGAATGAGTGGAATATGGCTCCATAACTTGTTTTGCTTGATTTTCTGGGCAAAGGAAAGTCCGTCTATTTCAGGCATCATCACATCTGAAATAATCAGATCCGGCTGCTTCAGTTCCAGACTGGTCAAAGCTTCTGCAGCGTTATTGAAAGATAATACATTGTATTTATCTACAAATATTTCCGAGACGAACCATAGCATAGAAGGATCGTCGTCAATGATCATAATCGTATGCTTGGAAGTGTCGAAATTAACAGCGGTCTGTTCCAGTTCCATGGGCTCCGTATTTGTATTCAGAGGTCCTGTTTCATACACTTTTTGGGATGTTTCCGCTTCCTGTGCAGTGGGCGATAGTTCCGGTAAAGTGACTGTAAATGTCGTTATCTCATTCTGAATACTGCTGACATTGATTTCACCGTTCAACAGAGTAACCATATTCTTACAAATAGCCAATCCCAGCCCATTCCGTGAATTCTTGCCATTCATTTCAAAAGAATCCAATATCTTATAGCGATCGAATATCTTTGCAAGATTCTCTTTCGCTATCCCCTTTCCTGAGTTGGATATATTAAGGGTTAGAAGCTGGTTTTCTACTTTCAGGCCGATGGTGATATTCCCTTCTTCCGGAGTATATTTGAAAGCATTTGAGATCAGGTTATTTACGATCTTACTGAAACAGCTGATATCCGTGTTCCATTCAATGTCCGGCTCAATATCCAACCGATAGTTCAGATTCTTATTTTCAGCCAATTCACAGAAGGATTCCGCTATGTTCCGGAGTTTGTCCGATACGGATAATCTTTGGATAGAAAGCACTTTATGACCGGTTTCCAACCTGCGGAATTCCAGCAGTTCCAGAATCAAGCCATTCAGTTTTTCTGTATTCTGCTGTATCATCTTCCCGTATTTGCGGATGTACGAATCAGATTGCGGGTAGGCAAGTATCTTTTCGCACGGACCATAAATCAGCGTCAGCGGCGTACAGAATTCATGCGTGATGTTGGTAAAGAAGCGCAGCTTGGACTCATAGACTTCTTCTTTCTTTTCCCGGTTCAATTTCTCAATCATGCGGTGTTGCTTCCGGCGGTATTGATGAACTATCCTGTAAACAGCAAGAATGCAGAACAAAGCGATTAATATGAAATAGAGAATATACGCCCAGTTACTTAAATACCAGGGAGGAGTAATCTGAATCAGAAGTTTCTGCGGTTCGCACTCTTTTCCATTCATGTTATTCTTGTATTTCACTAACAGGGTATATTGTCCGGGTGCAAGATTGGAGAAGATGGCGCTGGCCGATATTCCACTTTCTATCCACTGGCTGCTTACTTCGTCCAATTTGTAAGAATAAGAGTAATTGTTACCATTTATATAATCTATTGCCATAAAGTCGATACAGAAGAAGTTCTGGCTATAATCCAGCTGAAGTATCTTCTTTCCTTTCTTGTCGTGAAGAAAATCATGAATATTGTATTCTTTTCCGAAGATAGATAATCCCTTCAGGTTTATTTGAGGCATATAGTCTGCCATAATATAAGCGTTAGGCTTGACGGTGACAAACCCGTTTGTCCCTCCGAAGAACAAAGTTTCGGTCCGCAAGTCTTTATAGAAAGCTCCATCACTGAATTCAGTGACTTCCAGTCCGTTTTCCCGGTCGTAAGTCTGCCCGGTATTGGTTTTAGGGTTGAACCTTACCAGTCCTTGATTCGTGCTGATCCAAAGGTTATTTTGTTGGTCTTCCAAAATGCCATGTACTGTGTTGTTTGAGAAAAGGTCAGCCCTGTCATGATAATGTGAGTAATCTTCATTGAAGTGAAGTAGTCCGGAGCTGGTTCCCAGCCAATATCCTTTCTCATTTTTATAAATGGCGAAAATATCATTGGCCGTCTGACTGTTCACTACATTATCAAACCTGTATGGAGTTAGCTGTTCGGTTTCGATATTGAGCCGGTAGGCTCCATAACCACGATTACCGAACCAAAGGATAGAATCATTCTCCTGGAAGGAGGTAAAGAAATAATTGGAAGCCATACGCCCGTTATCCAGAACAATTCTGGTAGCCGATTTAACGGCAGGAGAGCTACCGGCTTTATCCAAAATGACTTTTACGATACCTTCGCCTACGGTGGATACCCATAAAGTGGTATCATTTAATTCGTTGATGGAATGTACATATTTCACCTTCTTTCCATCGGATATTACTGTAAACGCTTTCAGCTGTTTATTCTGGTATGAATAGTAGTTAAGCCCGTTTTCCGTTCCAATCCATAACCTGTTCGCAGAACCGGGGGCAAAGCAATAGACGGTGTTGTCGGTTAAGGTGCTGTTGCTGATGGAGATCCGGTCGAAAGAAACTGCTGTATTGGTTTCCGGAGAATAATTCCTGATACGCAATATACCTCCTCCTTTGGTTCCTATCCATAAGGTTTGTTCCTCGTCGTAGTAAACGGTACGTACGGGGTTGTTTATCTGGTATACAGGAGTATCCAGCAGCGTATTGGTAATGGAGAAAGCATCATTGAAGTACATGTATACCCCTTGTCCGTCTGTTCCTATCCAAACAATATCCTGATATTTGTCCTTCATCAGGCAGAAGATGCCGGAATGGATTTCCGTATCTTGCATCTGGTATTTTATTTTCTGATCGGACATATATTTCAATACGATCAATCCGCTGCTTTTGAAGCCAATGTAATAGTCGTTTTGTTGTTTGATGATGGAAGAAACTTCTCCGCGAGTTTCGACTTCTGCTTTGAGATCTGCAATAAAGTATTGCTGTTGATTGCCGAAGTCATATTCATAGAGTGAGTAAGTCTTATCGATGAAATAGACCAGATCTTCTTCTGCGAATGCCCATAGTAACTGTTCGGGGTGCTTGAAAAGATTGTTGGGGGTGAGGGTTATTCCTTCTTTATTCTTGTTTATCTGATAGCTGCGGGTGTCATTATCCGAAGTGAATATCCATAGAATATTGTTTTCGTCGATGATGGTGGATAATACGTGTCCAAATGCTATTTGAGGTACTTCCAGCTTTTGGAAGAGTTGCTTTTCCGGTTGATAGTAATAGATATATCCGTCGTCTTTTACGATGAAAAGGTCATTATCCCTGCTTTTTGCCATATAGTTCTTGTCTTTGAACTCCGTAAAGCTTTTAGATGTCTGGTGTTTGGTATCCAGACGGTCCAGTCCATAGTTGGTCTGTATCCATAATACCTCCTTTTCAGTCTCCATGATGTCGTTAATCAGATTTCCGGATAGCGAGGCTTTCGTCGGGTTGGCAGGATTGTACACATGGATATTGGTACCGTCGAAAATATTCAAACCGTCACATGAACCGATCCAGATAACTCCCTGATGATCCTGGTAAAGGGATAAGATAGCACTGTTGGATAAACCGTTCTTGTTTGAAAATTGCCGCAGACTGTATGCATGAATCAAATGCGGAAAGCAGCATAAGATGCAGATAAGCAGTGAAACTTGGGGGAAGTAGTGTCTGTTTTTCATATCTGTATATCGGACTAATTAGGTATTGCAAAGATAGAGAATTATGGTCGGATACGGTTGGGAAGCATAGAAAAAAGAGTAATACTTTTCTGACTTTTTTGTGCGTTTTACAGCCATAGCCATGTAATTACACTTTTATGGCATAAATATAGGTATGCTTTTAGGTAAGTGCCGCTATTTTTGCGATTGATAAATATCTGTATTATTCACAATAGAATATTTTACTATGAAATTACCAGTTATCCTATTAGCATCTGCGCTGCTTTGTTCAGGTAGTATGCATGCACAGAGTGCAAAACCGGAGAAAAAAGCGAAAGCTTATATGGTGGCAGATGCCCACCTGGATACCCAATGGAATTGGGATGTCCAAACCACCATCAAAGAGTATGTTTGGAATACCTTGTCCCGTAATCTGTTTTTGTTGAAGAAGTATCCCGATTATATCTTCAATTTTGAAGGAGGTGTCAAATATGCTTGGATGAAAGAATACTTTCCCAGTGAATATGAGCAACTCAAAGCATTTGTGCGTTCAGGTCGCTGGCATATCAGTGGCAGTAGTTGGGAAGCATCGGATGTGCTGGTACCCTCTGTTGAGTCTTCCATTCGTAACATCCTACTTGGACAGGAATATTACAGAAAAGAGTTCGGGACAGAAAGCACGGATATTTTCTTGCCTGACTGTTTTGGCTTTGGCTGGACGCTGCCTACTATTGCCAAACATTGCGGTCTCATCGGCTTTTCTTCGCAGAAACTCGACTGGCGTAACCGTCCTTTTTATGGAGAGAGCAAACATCCTTTTATGCTTGGATTGTGGAAGGGGATTGACGGTTCTTCTATTATGCTTGCTCATGGCTATGATTATGGTAAGCGCTGGAATAACATCGACCTGTCGGAAGATAAAGAATTGTTGGGACTGACTAAGCGCACTCCATTGAATACGGTTTATCGCTATTATGGCACGGGTGATACGGGTGGTTCTCCCTCAATAGGCTCTGTCAGTTCTGTAGAGAAAGGTATCAAGGGGAACGGACCGTTAGAAATAATCAGCGCAACGAGCGATCAGCTATTCAAGGATTATCTTCCTTATGAAAAACATTCGGAATTGCCCGTTTTCAACGGCGAATTGCTGATGGATGTACATGGAACCGGATGTTATACTTCGCAAGCTGCCATGAAGCTTTATAACCGTCAGAATGAACTTTTGGGAGATGCTGCCGAAAGAGCGGCCGTAGCAGCGGATTGGTTGGGTATAGCCGGCTATCCGGGTGAAAGTCTGACAGAAGCATGGAAGCGTTTCATTTTCCACCAATTCCATGATGACCTTACCGGTACCAGTATCCCACGCGCTTATGAGTTTTCGTGGAATGATGAATTGCTTTCATTAAAGCAATTTTCAGGTGTCCTGACAGCTTCGGTAGGGGCTGTTTCTGAGAAAATGGATACTCGCGTCAAGGGTATTCCGGTTGTGTTTTACAATGCACTCGGATTTCCGGTTACGGATGTAGCGGAGGTAGCGATTGAAGCTCCCAAATTCCCCAAAGGTGTCAGTGTTTATAATGCGGAAGGCAAGCAAGTAGCTTCCCAATTACTGTCTTACCGGAATGGAACTGTGTATTTATTGATAGAAGCAACTGTACCTGCTACAGGATATGCCGTGTATGATATCCGGCTTTCCGGAAACCAGAAACTGGCAGATTCTTTTGTTTCAGAAACAACAGTGGAGAACTCTGTCTATAAAATCTCATTGGATAAGCAAGGAGATATAATCTCGCTTTACGATAAGAAAAATAATAAAGAACTTGTTAAGGACGGCAAATCTATTCGTCTGGCTCTTTTTACTGAGAATGAATCATATAATTGGCCAGCTTGGGAGATTCTGAAAAAGACTATTGACCGTGCACCTGTTTCTATTACTGAAGACGTGAAAATGAATCTGTGTGAGAATGGTGCCCTGCGCAAGACTTTGTGTATAGAAAAGCGCCATGGCAAATCGTTGTTCCGTCAGTATATCCGGCTTTACGAGGGAGAATTGGCTGACCGTATAGACTTTTACAATGAGATAGACTGGCAGTCAACGAATGCACTGCTGAAAGCAGAATTCCCCTTGAATGTTGATAACGAAAAGGCGACCTACGATTTGGGTATAGGCAGCGTTCAGAGAGGTAATAATATATTGACCGCTTATGAAGTGTATGCCCAATATTGGGCGGATTTAACCGATAGTGACGGCAGTTATGGTGTTTCTATTATGAATGACAGTAAATATGGCTGGGATAAACCTGATAATCATACACTCCGCCTGACATTGCTTCATACACCCGAGACTAAGAACAACTATCCGTATCAGGACCGTCAGGACCTGGGATATCATACTTTCACTTATAGTTTGGTAGGGCACGCCGGCGGTTTGGATAAGGCGCAGGTCGTTAAGGAGTCTGAAGTATTAAATCAGCGTTTGAAGGCTTTTGCTGCTGGGAAACATTCCGGAACATTGGGCAAAACCTTCTCTTTCGCATCTTCGGACAATAGTAACGTTGTCATCAAAGCTTTGAAGAAAGCGGAAAGTTCGGACGAATATGTGGTGCGTGTGTACGAAACGGGTGGCGAAGCTCCACAAAATGCAGTGCTGACATTTGCAGGAACTATTACAAGTGCCGTTGAAGCAGATGGTACGGAGAAGAATATAGGAAGTGCGGACTTCAGCGGTAATCAGCTGGAAGTCTCCATACAGCCCAACAGCATCAGGACCTATAAAGTCCGTTTCAATGATAATAAGAAGGAAGAATTGCGATGCGAACAACTGCCTCTCAATTATGACCGTAAATGTTTCAGCTGGAACGAATTCCGTTGGGAGGCTAATTTCGAAGCCGGTTATTCTTATGCCGCTGAATTAATACCTGCCGATATAACTGTTAATCGTGTTCCTTTCCATCTGGAAACAAAAGAAGAAATGAATGGTATGTTATGTAGCGGAAATACCTTGCAACTGCCTGCCGGACATTCCTATAACCGTTTGTATATACTGGCTGCTGCGGCAACTGCTGAAGAAGATGTTAGAGGCGTATTCCAGGCAGGGAAGAATTTGCAGGAGATTGTCGTTCCTTCTTATACCGGTTTCATCGGACAATGGGGGCATACAGGCCATACACAAGGCTATTTGAAAGATGCAGAAGTGGCCTATGTCGGTACACACCGCCATTCCGCTGAGGGAGATCATGCTTATGAGTTTACTTATATGTTCAAGTTTGCCATTGACATCCCTGCTAAAGCAACTGAGGTTATCCTGCCCGATAATAAAGATATAGTTATTTTTGCTGCTACATTGGTTGAAGAACCATATGCACCTGTTAAAGCACTATCTACTTTATTCCAGACTGTCAATGAAGATGATGCCAGCTTGCAGAAGACAGCAGAACTGAAGATCAATCTGTTGAAACCGGAACATATCGTTGCTTGGTCGGGATATACCAACGACAATGAGAAACCTGCATTTCTCATTGATGGAAACGAGAATACTAAATGGTGCGATACCTCTATGCTCCCTAACTATATTGATTTTGATTTGGGAATGGAAAAGGAAATAAGCGGTTGGAAGATGGTGAATGCTGCTCAGGAAAGCTATTCTTACATCACCGGCAGTTGCTTCTTGCAAGGCCGGAATAACCCGAATGAAGCATGGCGCACATTGGACTTTGTAACCGGAAATAAGCAGAATGTAATTAACCGTTCTTTGGGTAAGACTGAGAAGGTACGCTATCTGCGTCTGTTGGTTACTCAACCGGTACAGGCTGCTAATGGGAAAGATACGCGAATTTATGAGTTTGCTGTTTACGAATAAGTAATTGACGAAGATGAATATGATTACTCTTTTTCTGTGTGCTATATCTGTAATTGTGTGTGAATCAGATAATCAGGGAAAAGTGCTTTCAAAGGGGAGCGAGTACACCCAGGCAGATGTGTGGGCGGCTTATGATGGGTTTAATGATACATTTCTCGATTCCGGGAAATGTATCTATAAAACCGATTCCTCTTTTGAATCCGCTGAAGACCGTCACAATGGTGCGGCTGCCATTTGGTGTCAACCTATTTATTGGGATATGGCGATGAATGCTTATAAACTGGCTGAAATGCAGAAAGACAAAGAGCGAAAGACGGCAATGAAGACCTTGTGTGAGAATATCTTTGCGGGTAATAAAGCACACTATGCCCATTTCAACTTTGATGATAATAATGAGAATACCGGATGGTTTATTTATGATGATATCATGTGGTGGACCGTTACTCTTGCACGTGCTTATGAGTTGTTTGGTAACAAGGAGTATTTGAAGCTATCGGAGATTAGTTTTAGCCGTGTATGGTATGGATCGGATAAAGTGGGAGATTCCGGTTCTTATGATAGGGAGAATGGGGGGATGTTCTGGCAATGGCAACCTATCCGGAATCCCGCTCCTAATAAATCAGGAGATGGGAAGATGGCTTGTATTAATTTTCCAACTGTAGTAGCCGCCCTTACCCTTTATAATAATGTGCCGGAAGGAAGAGTGAAACTGACCGAAAGCGCACCTCGGCATCAGACAAAAGCACAATATTTGGAGAAAGGCAAAGAAATATATGAATGGGGAGTAGAGAATCTGATGGATAAAGAGACCGGTCAGATAGCTGATAGCCGTCATGGCACTGGTAGTCCGGCCTGGAAAGCACATGTATACAACCAAGCTTCCTTTATCGGGGCCTCTGTTTTACTATATAAAGCTACAGGAGAGAAATCTTATTTGGATAATGCAATTCTTGCGGCCGATTATACTTTCAATACAATGTCTTCTGAACAAAAGATACTGCCTTTTGAGAGTGGGATAGAACAAGGTATTTATACTGCTATTTTTGCACAGTATATTGCGATGCTGGTATATGATTGCGGACAAACTCAGTATATCCCTTATTTGGAACGTACCATTAAATGTGGTTGGGCTAACAGGGATAAAACACGTAATGTTTGTAGTGGTGAATATGATAAGTCTCTACAATCCGGGATGGTGATTGACAGCTACTCGGCTTCCGGCATACCGGCACTGATGTTGCTGTTTCCGGCTGGAAACTGATAATATTCATAGCATATTTATTTTTTTAGTTCTTTGTCAGGTATATATAAAGCCTGACAAAGAACTAAAATTGTTTTTAGGCTATACAGATAAGGCAGATATTTATCCTATTATCCATTTGCTGCCCGGTATAAACGAGATAATCTTTGTAGTTATGAGGCAACAGACGAATGTACTCACTGCGATGCATGGTATGGCGGCAACAGTAGGCAGTTCCAATGTAGTCTTGAATACGGTTACCCACAACCCGAGCCAGAATATATGCATGAGGTATATGCCATAGCTGAGTTTCGACATCTCTGTTACGATTCGCGGAGCTTTCGGGAGATTTATGCAGGTGAACATGAGGAATGTACCTGCTGTAAGAATCACACAGTTGATTGTGCAGAAAGCCCATCCTATTTCTATTACGGGTGTAGTAAGAATTTCTCCGGGCGTAGCCTGAATATAGAATGAGTAAATGGTTGATGCTGCTCCGATAACCATTAGGATGGTTCCTATAGTGAAGCGTTTGGAACGTCCCCATGTGAGGTGTACGCGTATGTAATGTGCCAGTACGAGGTATCCCAAGTAACCAGAGAAGTACCACAACATATGGTATTCATTCCAAAAGCATTGTCCCCATACTTCGCCGAACCAACGGTTGAGATAAGGCATGCACGTAGATATGAGGAACAGCCCTATGAAGAAACGTTCTTCTTTTGCCGTAGCTTTGCTCAACCATGGTGATATGATAGGGATGAAAAGGTAAAGACTGATCAGAGGATACATGAACCATAGATGTCCGGCAAGTGATGGGAAGTTCAGGAATATTCGTGAGGTGTCCTTTAAAGACGTTTCTCCGTCTATCTGTCCCCATAGCATAGGTAGAGTACAGTATAGTATCATGAATATGAAAAACGGCGGCAAGATGCGGGTAAAGCGCTGCCGGTAGAACTGCCAGCTGGTTTGTTCTTTCTTCATTGGCACAAGAAGATAGGCGGAGACAATCATAAACAAGGGTACTGCCATACGTGAGAAACCATCATATATGGCTACCCACAGTCGGTCCGCCTCACTTGCAAGATAAGACTGCGGCCCTGCCATATCTGAAGAACCGATGGCGCCGTAAAAGTTTTCACTGGCGTGGACGACTATGACGAGGAAGCATGCGAATACACGTACATAATCTAAAAAAACAATGCGTTTCATTTTTTAAGTTTTTTCTGGTTAGTAATTAAGTCTACAAATGTCTGCATTCTTTTTTAAGATGAAGAATGCTTTTGTGACATAAAAGTATGGATGTGTGTATTTTTATCTTTATAGTCTCGGCTTATTGATGTTTGTATGTGATATTTATGTATTCTTTTGCGACATTATACAATAATGTCATATACTTATAACTTCAAATAGCCATGTACCCCCTAACTTTATTCCCGATTAATAGAATATATTGACTCTAAGAATATGTAATATGAAAAAACAAATAAGTGGTTTGAATCGGTTTTTACTGGTTCTTGTGATGGTGTTGGTATTGGGTGATAATAATATATCCGCTCAATATATTGGAAATGCTTATATAAATATAAATCCTTCTCGCGTCGAGAATAAAATTACCAAGTATCTGTATGGGGCTTGTATGGAAGATGTCAATCATGAAATTTACGGTGGCATTTACAATCAGCGTATTTTTGGGGAAAGCTTTGAAGAACCTGTACCGGGATTTGTTTTTGATGATTTCTCTGCCTACGAGGGAACCTGGACAACTTTACGTGGGGTACTGTGTGTTAAAGGCACTTCCGGTTCTAAGTTCATATATGATCCTATTGAGCTGGGGAGTGGTTCTGTGGAAGTAGAAATCAAATTTGATGGTAAGACAGGTGATAATGCGGGATTAATAACCCGTGTATCCAGGGAAGCTAATGGGGCAGATACTTTTAATGGCTATGAAATCAGTTTGGCGGCTGATGGAAAAAGGGTTATTATAGGGAGGCATGAACATAACTTCGGTCATATCCGTGATATAGCTGTAAATGTTAATCCTGCTGCATGGAACCGATTAAAGGTGACCATGATTGGTGAGAGGATGGAGGTATTTCTGAATGATAAGAGTGTGTTTGTACACAATGAGGATAATCCGGTTCTTGCCAGTGGCAAGATTGGTTTACGTTCCTGGAATTCTAATGTGCAGTTTCGCAATATAAAAATTAGGACGAATAATGTAGAAAAGGTATTGCCTTTTAAAAGTACCCCTCAACCGGCTGTCAGTCTTCACTGGACACCCATCCAGACAGGAAATGCAAGAGCTTTCTTTATGCATGATGATAAAAATGCTTATAATACCATTTGGTCGCAGGTCATCCAGAAAAAAGGGGGAGTGGGAAAAGTCGGTGTCTCTAACAAGGGGCTGAATAAATGGGGTATTGCTGTAAAGAAAGGGCAGAAGTTTGAAGGTCGTGTTTATTTGCGGGGTGATTACAAAGGGATTGTCAGAGTTGCTTTACAAAGTGCCGACGGAACAAGAGAGTATGCTGTGCAGGAACTGAAGAATATAACTGGTGAATGGCAGAAGTTTCCGTTTGAATTGGTATCTGAGGCGACGGATACCAATGCCAGTTTGGCTGTTTACATTGAAGACAATGGTAAATTATGGATTGACCAAGTAGTAATGATGGGGACTGGCGATGATTTATTTCATGGGCTCCCTTTACGTAATGACATAGCTCAGGCTTTCGCTGACCAGAAACTTACTTTTCTGCGCTATGGGGGAGGTATGATTAATGCTAAAGACTATAAATTCAAGAAAATGCTCGGTGACCGTGATAAACGTTCACAGTATAGAGGAACTTTTTATGAATACTCTACTCATGGTTTTGGAATAGAAGATTTCCTGCAATATTGTGAGGTGGTTGGTTTTGAACCTTGTTTTGCCGTTAATGTGGAAGAAACCGCTCAGGATATGGCGGACATGATTGAATATCTGAATGGATCGGTCACTTCCGAGTGGGGAAGAAAGCGTGCAGAAAATGGCCATCCTGAACCTTATAATGTGAAATATATCGAGGTTGGTAATGAAGAAGTAATATGGGGGGATATTCGTGAGGATTACGAGAAATATACCCATGACTTTAATCGTATCTATGAAGCTATTTCTGCAAAGGACCCGAATGTGAAACTTATCTGTGGGGCACAGTGGCGTCATGATTCTCCGGATAATATGAAAATGGTATTCGATGCAATTAATGGCAAAGCGGCCTACTGGGACTATCATCCCTGGGCGGATTTACTAACTAACGGTAAAGAGACAGAAATGCGTTTAAGAGAGATGAAAAGCTTCTTTGTGGAATGGGATCCCAATACGACGATGAAATGCGCTATTTTCGAAGAAAATGGCCGTATTCACAATATGCAGAGAGTACTGGGTCATGTAACTGTACAGAATGCTGTTCGCCGTATGGGGGATTTTGTGTTGGCATCTTGTGCAGCCAATGCTTTGCAGCCTTATAAACAGAATGATAATGGTTGGGATCAGGGACAAGTCTTTTTCACTCCTTCAATGGTATGGGCAATGCCTCCTTACTATGCGCAGAAGATGGCTTCCTGTCATCATAAACCTTTCCGTGTTTTCAGTACAACGAATACTTCTTTGGATATTACCGCAACAACAGATGAGGAAAGAAAAGAGGTGGTATTGCATGTGGCTAATACGGAAGATTGTGTTATAAAGGCTGATATCCGTATGGAGAGTTTTGGGAAAGCCTCACAAGTGAAAGTGATTACTCTGTCCGGCCGTTTGGAAGATGTGAATACGCCGGAACAACCGGAGCGAATTGTGCTGCAAGAGAAGACTCTTTATGCTACTGATAAACTCGTGTATGAGTTTCCGGCATATTCATATACAATCTTGATTTATCGGAAGTAATAATTCTATAAAAGACGAATATACTTCATTCTGACATTATTGCCTATGCTTTCTTTTAGGTTATATTTCTGTGTTCATGCTGTGCCGGTACATGATAGCCGGTACAGCATGAAAAGGATTTTATGTTATTCGCTTTTAACAGAGAAAGAATAAGGAAAGTCAGTAGGTTCGATACCACGGTTATAGTTGGGTTTACAGTTCATTTTGAGTTTTATTTTCGCTCCTTTTATCAGTGAAGAATGATTCAGATAGTTTTTACTGTAATCCTTACCATTGTATTTCATTGAATGTACATAGCGGTTCTCATCACTGTTTTCCGGTGCGGATATCTCGATTGTTTTGCCATTCTCCAGGTGAACCTTTACACTCTTGAAGAGTGGTGCTCCCAACACATATTCGTCCGTACCCGGGCAGACGGAATAAAAGCCCAATGCCGACATGACATACCAGGCTGAAGTTTGTCCGTTATCTTCGTCTCCGCAATATCCGTCAGGGGTTGGCTGGTATAGACGGTTCATTACTTCGCGTACCCAATACTGTGTTTTCCAGGGTTGTCCGGCGTAGTTATAGAGATAAATCATGTGTTGTATGGGCTGGTTGCCATGTGCGTACTGTCCCATATCAATGACTTGCATTTCGCGCATTTCGTGTATCAGGCTTTGCCGGGTATTGGTGTTTGCACCGAATACGGGCGGTGTAGTAAATACAGAGTCGAGCATAGCCACAAAGTTCTTGTCGCCTCCCATCAGGTTTATTAAGCCCCGCATATCATGGAATACGGACCAGGAATAATGCCAGCTGTTTCCTTCAGTGAAAGGACCCCACCATTCCACCGGATCGAAGTGCTGCGGGAAGTTGCCGTTGCGGTCTTTGCCGCTCATCAGGCTGTAAGGAGCATAGAACAGGTTCTTATAGTTCTGGCTGCGCTTCTTGTAGATGTCCAGTTCCGATGCCGGTCTGCCCAGTTTCTTTCCCATCTGATAGATACACCAGTCATTGTAGGCGTATTCAAGGGTACGGGCTGCACTCTGACCGATATCGGAAGGTACATATCCCAATTCATTGTATTCCTTGTAGCCCATGCGGCCGGAAGAAGGAACCGTGGGATGCTGGTTGTTGGCTCCATGCAACAGACCTTCATACATTTTCTCGGCATTCTGTTTGATGTTGCCTTTCACATAGGCATCTGCTACTACCGATGCAGAATTATTGCCTACCATACAGTCGCGATGTCCGGGACTGGCCCATTCCGGGAAGAAACCACTCTCCAGATAGGCATTCAGGAAACCTTCTTCCATTTGTTGGCTCATGGAAGGGTATATCAGGTTAATCATTGGGAGTTCTCCGCGGAAGGAGTCCCAAAAGCCGGTATCTGTAAAGAAGCGTCCGGGCATCACCTTGCCGGTGTGCGGGCTATAATGCAGGATGTTTCCCGCCGCATCAATCTCATGGAACGTCCGGGGAAATAATACGCTGCGGTATAAGCAGGAGTAGAATGTGCGAAGTTGCTCTTCACTGTCCGATTCAACCTCTATTCGGCCCAGTACCTCATTCCAGCGCTCTTTACCTTTCTGCTTTAGTTCTTCCAGATTCATAGAGCCGAGTTCTTTCAGGTTCTGCTCTGCCTGTTCGGGACTGATGAAAGAAGATGCGATGCGGGTGCATACTTTCTCTCCCTTGCGGGTTGCGAATCCGATAATGGCTCCGGCATGATTTTCCTTAACGTCCGGTTGGCCCATTTTGATTTCACCATTGCTTACGGTTGCCGAGTAAGTGAAGGGCTTGTCGAAAGTAATGGTGAAGTAATTCTTAAAGTTGGCCGGTACACCACCGCTGTTTTTGGTCGTGTAACCGATGATTTTATTCTCGGCCGGAATCACTTTCACATACGAACCATTGTCGAATGCATCGATTACTACATAAGAATCTTTGCTCTCGGGAAAGGTGAAGCGGAATATGGCTGCACGCTCCGTAGGGACAATTTCGGTTGTAATATTATGATCAGAAAGGAATGCGCGGTAGTAATAGGGTGTAGATACCTCAGATTTATGATTGAACCAGCTTGCACGCTTGTCTTGGTCGAATACGGGCTCACCTGTAATGGGCATGATGGCGAACTGTCCGTAGTCGTTTATCCAGGGACTGGGTTGATGTGTTTGTTTGAAACCTCTGATACGGTTAGATGCATAGGTGTAAGTCCAGCCTTCTCCCATCTTTCCGGTTTGTGGGGTCCAGAAGTTCATCCCCCAGGGCATTGCGATGGCAGGATAGGTATTACCATTGGATAATTCGAAACTGGAGTCTGTCCCAACCAGTGGGTTTACATAGTCTACTATATCTTTCTTGCTTTGGGAGAATAAGAGAGAACTGGCTCCCAATAAGAATGATAAGAAAAGAATCTTTTGTTTCATGTTATTGGATTTATTGATATAATATTTTCTGCAAATATGGTGGTTTATAGTGATTTGCGTGTTACACATTTGTGACGTATATGTCTTCTTTCGTGACAATTAAAAAGAACTTTGCAGATAATTCAGTACGCACTGATTATCTGCAAAGTTCTTTCATCTTTCATTGTTGTCTCATTCATTGGCTTTTCCGCTGAAACTGCCGTCTGAAGGATGGGGAAGTGCTTTCAGGAGGATTAAGTCGGCGTAGCGATTGGCTTGTGCAATGGCTTCCTGACGCAGCTCTTCCACGCGGGGTTCGGGGTCTTTGTACTTGGCATAGTTCATCTCTGCTATTGTCATATACCGTTTGTAAGCAATGCTTTCCCCTTCTCTGTAAGATAGTATTTCTGTTTAGGATGCTTGGGCTGGTTAGGATATAAGGGTTCTACCCATCCCGCATAAATGGAGGGGGTCAGATAATTATTCAAGAAATTTTCTCTGTCTTTCAGTTGCATCAGTTGCATCATTTCCTTTACCGAATATAGATTTTCACCAATCAATCTGATGAGCGATTCCACTTGTCGGGTACTTGTCGGGTACTTGTCGGGTGCTTGTCGGGTACTTGTCGGATCAGATTTAGCAAATCGGAATACAAGTACTACAAAGCCATCGCCTAACTTGTATTCGGGTTCGGGCAATCTGGCTTTCTTACATTCTTCTGTCATCAAGCTGATACCTCGTCCCCAATTTTCTAACAGTTTACGCTTGTAGAGGACATTGGCAATGAGCGGATTTTGAGGTTCAGAACAATATTCGGATTTCATCTTTTCCATATCCCAATTGTGCGGAAATGTACCGGGGTTTTCTATCTCTACACGGTCATCGTAAATGGCAATGCCTACTGAACCTCCAGCTGTGCGGTAGTTCCTGTGGCATAAGCTATTGACTACTCCTTCGCGTATTGCTTTATAAGGTATAGTCAGATGTTCTTCTCGCTCCAGTCCTTCTGTTACACCGGATAATGAAGCGTGCTAGTCTCAAAAGGCACTGTGGGTATTCCACCAATTCCCGGTTGGCAAACAGTACAGCTGCCGCATGGTTCAACATACCATTTTTCAACAACCCGAATTTCTCTAGAATCACAGGTATGTTATTACCAGTATTTTCAGGCAAGCGACCGTATTCGATACCTAACCTTACGGTTTTCAGTACCTCGTTCTCGTCTATATCCTGCAATGTGAAGTCTGGATTCCTGAATAGCTCCCAACGATATTTTGCTCCGTCACGTAGTATTAGTAATTCGTTATATACAGCTTGCGGCATCGTAGTGGTCACACTTTCCACTCGGTAATATGGACGTCCTTTATAGCAAAACGGGCGATTCATACTTGATTCTTCAGCATGGAGGACTACTACTTTTTTATTGTTGTCAGGAATAGGTATATATGATATTTGTACAATTGCCGTTGGCTCCAGTCTGTTGATTGCTTCCGCGATGCTTCTTTTGGTACTATCTGCTATTTCTTGTCCGATTATCTTGCCTTTGTCGGAGATTCCAAACAAGACGGTTCCACCTTCCCTGTTAAGGAAAGCGCAAAGTGTTTCCATACCGCGCTCTAGCTGTCCGGTAGTTTCTTTAAATTCCACCTGCTCATTTTCAGTTTGGGCTATCTGCTCCTTTATATCTTCAATGCTATCTATTTTCATTGCGTATACTTTTGATTTACAAAAGTACTCATTATTTATAAAATAGTATGGAGTTCTTTCATCTTTCATCGTTGCCTTATTCATCGGCTTTTCCGCTGAAACTACCGCCTGAAAGACAAGGAAGTGCTTTCAGGCGGATTAGGTCACTTCCTTGCATACCCGCATTTCTATTCCTTTATATACCACTACAATCTTGTGCCGTAATCGCCATTATAGGATAGTTAACTGACTGTAGAAAGGTATAAAGTTGTTCCTGAACCGCTAAGTTAGGGATGGTCAGCCTGATTCTTCCTTGATATTTGCCACTGATGGTAAGCATGCCGAAGTAGTAGAGTAGGTTCACAAAATTATTCGGGTTGGTGATGTTGGTAGGAGAGAATCCTTCCTGTAACTCCCCGATGATGTATCCCTGGTTCATCAGACTTTGGAGAATAGAAGCATTATGGGTGTCCTTACGGATGAGCATGTTCAGTTTCTCGAAGTCAATGCGGATATTGTCTTCTACCATGCTTTCCGGCACTTTGCCGTGGATGATGTAGTTCTTGACAAAGTATAGCACCATATTGGGATTGTACATCGTGGTTTCATCATAGCACTCCTGTGCAAAACAGTAATTGTCGTACCAAGGCTTCATTATTTCTATCAGTTCGTCCACTGTGTGATGGAAAGGGCTGTTTGTTGAATAGTAAGTCAGCATTTCGTGTACTTCCTCCTCTGTGAAGCCCATCATCTGGTTAAAATTCGGTGAGAGGGAGTAGTTGGTGCTAATGTTGAATCCGCTGGTTAGGTCGTTCATGGTCACAGGGCTTACGCCGGTGATGAAGCAACGCTTGATACTGGAGTAAGTTCCAGCCTTCACCTTGCTGAAGAAAGCACGCAGATAGTCTTCGCCATACGTTTCGTTAGTGTGATGATGTGAACCTTCAGGGTTGGCGAGAATGGCGTTGGTGAAGTAGTCGTATTCATCGATAAAGAGGTAGATGTTACGGTTGGCACGTTCGCATACCTGATAGAGGAACTCCAGTTGCGCTACAGCTCCTTTTTTGGTGTGCAGTTCTTCCCATGTCTCCGGGGGAAGGAGGTCGGCATATTTCTTGCAAAAGCTTTCGATGGTGGTGCCGCAGTGTTCATCCAACCCTTTGCGGTAATCATTCAGCTCTCCGCTGATACCGGAGAGGTTAAGATAGAGCACCAAGTAGCTGTTGCGGTTTGGTGTGGGGTGTTGTCCGATATAGAGACCACCAAAGAGTTCATCGAACTTGTCGTGCATACTCACATCGTAGTAGTGTTGCAGTATGTTCAGCGTCAGGCTTTTGCCGAAGCGCCGAGGGCGGATAAAAAAGAAGAAAGGGTCTGCTTGCTCTATCAGGGGGATAAAGCGGGTTTTATCTACGTAATAATAATTGTCGCGGCGAATAACCGCAAAGTTCATCATTCCGTAGGGAAGTCTCTTTCTGTCCGGTACTATATATTCCAATGGATCCATGTTCTACCCTCCTGCTATTGTTTTTAAATCTGTTACTTTGTCACGCAACGATACAAAGATAACAAAAGTTCTTGTAGGGACGATGCGTTTTCTCTTACTTGTTTAGGGAAGTGCTTTCAGATTTATCTTTTGGGTGCTGCATCCCTTGACATTCCGTAATATCCCGGCATAGGCCGATAGATGGGTTGTGCACGTCTTCCCACGTTCATCAGTTTACCTTCTTTTTGCAACCGTTGCAGATGGTTGTTGGCGGTGGTGCGAGCCATGCCGCACAATTCCTGAAAGTCGATGCGAAGCAGCAGGTCATGTTCCGCGAAATACTCTTTCAGGTGCATGTCGATCTCTATTTCGGAGAGTCGCAGGGAGTGGCGCGTGTATTTGCTTTGGGTGGCGGTAACGCCTGTCAGCGCAGCTTTCAGGCGGATGTCCGGGCGGAAGCTGATGCCTTTCAGACGTAGTTTCAAATGCTTGTTCTTGGTTTGGCGGGTTACTTTCTGTGTGGCCTCCAGGGTAGGGGCAAAGTATCCCAATCCTTCGATGTGTACCTCACGACCTTCGCGTAGCTCTTCTCCGCAAAGCTGTGCCAAGGTGCCTATTGCACTTTTTGCGTCACCCACGCTGAGCGAACTACGTTCATGTACCCGATAATACAGTTTCTCCATACTTACCTTGCCGTTGAGCAGTGGGCGGGGGTGCAGTCCTCTTTCTTCCGGTTCCCCTTCTGCGTTGGGGTTCTCGTACCAGTCGTAAACTATTGCCATAATGCTTGTATTTTAATGCTTTAAATGTATATGCTTGTTGACTCGAAGGTGCTGTTTTGAAAGTGAACCACTGGAGTCGGTCGGATGAGTGACTGGAGTTGGTAGAGCGACCTACTGAAGTTGTTCGAGTGAATAACTCCAGTAGGTCGTTTCTAAGTCAGCACACAAAGGTAGTGATATTAGTAAGATTTTCCTATGGAAGTCCTTACTTTCTTTCTAACTGTGTTTTAAGAAAAATAGTTGGTGAAACGCTTGCAAAACGCTTCCACGCTGTAGTAAATTCGTAGCGTCGGTACTGGCAAAACGAAACCTGTTTACTATTTAAATGAAAAGAAGTTATGAAAAAGAAATTAATGACATTGGAACAACGCCGCTTGCTGTGCGAGGCACAACAGTTGCTGGCTTTCTCAGAAAAACGGAAAGCAAAGAAGAAAACACCGGAAGCATCGGAGTCCGGAGACAACACGAATACAACGGTTCGCCTGACGAGGCAGGTCATGGATTTCCTGACGAAACGTTATGATTTCCGTTATAATCTGTTGACGGAGGAGACCGAATTCCGTCCTGCCGGACAGCGTGATTTCGCTTTCCTGCCTGTGGGTAAGCGAAACCTGAATGCTTTCTGCATTGAGGCTCATGCTGAGGGTATCCCTTGCTGGGACAAAGATTTGAGTCGCTATATCTATTCTACTTATATTTCTGACTATCACCCTTTCCACCTCTATATGGAGGAATTGCCGCAATGGGATGGCGTTGACCGCCTGACACAGCTTGCCTTGCGGGTTTCCGGCTGTCCGCATTGGGTGCAGGGATTTCACACCTGGATGCTGGGGCTTGCCGCGCAATGGTCGGGGCTGGCAGGTATACATGCCAACAGTGTGGCGCCTATTCTTGTAAGTCAAGAGCAGGGACGGCAGAAATCCACATTTTGCAAGTCATTGATGCCGATGGTTCTGCGGCGATATTATGTGGATAATCTGAAGCTTGCTTCGCAAGGGCAGGCGGAACGCCTTTTGGCGGAAATGGGCTTGCTGAATATGGACGAGTTCGATAAGTATGCTGAAAACAAAATGCCGTTGCTGAAGAACCTGATGCAAATGTCTGATTTGAATATTCGTAAAGCCTATCAGCAGAGTTTCCGCCAACTGCCTCGTGTCGCCTCATTCATCGGCACCAGCAACCGTTTCGACTTGCTCACCGATCCTACGGGAAGCCGTCGTTTCCTTTGTGTGGAAGTGGAGCGGATGATAGACTGTACCCACATAGAGCATGACCAAATCTATGCGCAACTGAAGGCGGAACTGCTTGCGGGGAGGCGTGATTGGTTCACTAAAGAAGAGGAACAGGTATTGCAGGCGCAGAATGCGGCGTTCTACCGTGTTTGTCCCGCAGAAGATGTTTTTCATAGTTATTTTCGGGCGGCGACTCCCGGTGAGAAAAGCCTTGATCTTACGGCTGCCCAGATTTTCAGGGAGCTTCAGCAAAAGAATTCCGCTGCCATGCGTAGCGTCAATCCCATGCGCTTCGGGCAGGTGCTGCTGAAAGCGGGGGTGGTGCGTCGGCATACGGAGTATGGAAATGTGTATCAGGTGGTGAGGAGGTAATGCGACTGGTAAATGCTGCTGCGGTTATAGTGATGGCTGAAAGCTGAAGGCATCCCTTCAGGGGATACTTTCAGCGTAAAAGCCGATGAAATAGGGGAGAATGTGAAGGCTGAAAGAATTAATTCTTTCAGCCTTTATACAAGAACTTAATAGGTTGGCATCCTTATTATTGAGTCCCTGAGATTGTAATACAGTTTGATTTGTGATTGGCACTTATTCGTTAATTAGTCTTATCGACCAACCATTGGAAACTCTGTTATTCTTAGTGTAGTGCATCCGTATGGGATTAAAGTTATTTCTTGTTGTTCACCTTCGGCAAGTGGACAGAAAGAGAATGGCTGAGGTCCGGCTGAGCCATTGTATATTTGCCATGAGGGGATGCGTCTTGCCTTCATCTTTATTTCAATCGGGGCATTTGTTGTGTTCCATGGATAGTTTGTTTTCTGTTTTTCCTTATCAATAATAACCTCGGCTACTTCATTCGCCCGGTTCCGGTCAAACTCAACCAAACCATAATTCCATGGAGAAGACGAAGTTACTTCATAATAATAATCGCCATAAACTTTATTGTCCATTTCTTTACGCTCCCAGTTTTCTTCCATCTTCAGTGCATATACCAAAGGCCCTCTTTCGATAGCTACGGAGCTTTCGTGCCAGGTAGAGGCTGAAACTTCCATTGGCAAGAATAGTTCAATGGTATCTCCTTTTTTCCAGGTTTGCTTGATAACGGCTATATTGCCTCCTTCTGCGGTGCGTACTTTTTCTCCATTAACTGTGATTTCAGCTTGTTTGCACCATTTGGGTATGCGCAGGTGAAATGGAAACTCCACTTTCTTTTCTTTGTTATCAATGGAGCGGATGATAAATGTAATTTTGTCATCCATAGGATAATGAGTTTTTTCTTCAATAGTCACCGTACAGTTGTCGGCAACTTTAGCTGTAACTTCGGATGGAGAATATATGAATGCTGACAGACCATTATCGGGTGTGGAATACCATAAACTTTGCGCGAACTTAGGCCATCCCTGATGAAGGTTTGAGGTGCAGCATGGATATCCTGTCAGTAAGCCGAAGAGATTGTCTGTGCCTTCGTGTTCCTGATCGAAGTTGCGGCGTTGGCGAGTTACGGCAATCTGATTCACTTGTTGATAGTATTGTCTGCTCATGAAGTCATCAGAAATTTGAGTAGGCAGTGCATTGAAGGCTATTCGTTCTAAATGGTCGGCATAGTCTATATCTCCTGTAATTTCGCCCATCTTCTCCAGAGAAAACATGAACTCTACGGCAGAGCATAATTCTGAACCTTGTGTAGGATTACTTCCATGTAAGGCTTCGTCTCCTCCATACATTCCTTGGGGTTGTCCATGAAATTCGCAAATGTCCTTAATGGCTTCTTTGGTTTCATGCAGATATTTTGCGTCATTAGCTTGCTGGTAATAAATGACAGGTTCTTTAATGCCTTGTGCCAAGTTTACGCAGTGGATGGTCTTGATACGTTTCAGATCTCCCCGTTTCCACATGTCAAGGTAACTGAAAGATTGATTATGAATCAACTCACTTAATTCCAGTAAGAAAGCATCTCCTGTAATATTGTATAGCCAGTAGACTGCTTGTAAGTTATCAGCAGATCTGAACTCGGCCCAGAAAGTCCAATGCCCTAATTTCTTTTCGGGTAATGTTTTCAGCTGATAAGCAAAATAATTTCTCATGAAGCTGATAACTCTTTGGTCTTCGGTTGCCGAATAATATTGCTGCAGAATCTTTAACATTACCATGCGTGGCCACCAGTCATGTGAGTTGTCGCGCTGTAGACCGGCTTCGCCGGGATAATCTGTTGCCGGACCGAAAAATCCTTCATCGTTCTGGCTTTTCAGTGCCCATTCCACCCAGGGTTGAACTTTCTTTTGCATTGCTTTATCATCCAGAATGTAGGCCAGAGGCAGTAATCCGTCTATCCAATAAGGACCTCTCTCCCATTGATCCCCATTTCCACCAAGCCATCCGTTTCGTTCTCCCATGAGTGGGTACAATTTGTCCATCTGGCCGGTTAATCCGTTCCTCTGTCTTATCAGCATTTCTTCTAACCAGCCTTTGGGTTTGATGCTTCCTAAGGGAAGCTGCACATAAGGCTTTCTTTGTAATGGAAATCTGTTATTTTGATAGTTGTCCTTAATCTTTATTGGATTAGAAGCATTAGTTGTTGGCGTCATAAATGTATTTATTGCCACGCATAGGGATAAAAGTAAGAATTTCTTTTTCATCTGTCTCTTTTTATTAGTTAAATACATTAATTTGTCGTTTTACTCTTATAGAGCTAATGGCATATGCACATTGTACTCCTTTGGGGATATAATAAACAAACCCGATAGATACAGTTTTATCTTCTTCCAAACTGAAGTCCTTACTTGTGCCTGCTGTGAATTCATGACAGGCGATGGTTTCTTTTTCTTTTTGGTCGAAATCAGGTAGGGTCTCTCCATTGGTAATGACTAATGCGGCATGATTGGGGCCTCCAAAGGATTCTCCTATTTCGTATTCGATGCGATACTGACCAGCTACAAGCTTTGCTGTTTGATAGATTTTTCCGTTTAACACTTCTTTCTCATTAAAAAAGTCGAAGTTTCCTGCACTGAGCCAATTTCTATTTCCCCAGCATCGGGCATCTACTCCGCCATGCATTTTCCCATTATATAGGTGAATCTTTACAGCATCATTCACAATCCATTCTGTAGGAGTATGTTGCTCGGGATCACAGCTTCCTAAAGGAGGAGAGTCCGGGGTGACTTCGAATGGACTTTTGAAGTTTTTTAGTACACTTTCTGTTATATCTTCGTAGGCACCCAAAAAATTTATTACGTCTATCACGATATCCATGTCGGAAAGAGAAGCATTCAATTCATAAAGTGAAGGTTCAGACATATGGAGGTGGATAGCCATCTTTTTCCCATTGTATTTTGCGAAGGTTTCTTCAGAGACGGTCAGATATAGTGTCTTGCTTATTTCTTCATTATCAAACTTAATGGTATTTCCCATTTCTCCATCTTTGGTAGACAGGGTATATTCATTTTCGGATAAGGGTACTGTGTTGGCAGGCACCTTAGTGTTATCAATCTCACAGTTCACTGTGAAACCGATAGCAGGTTGTAAACCTGATCGACTGATGCCAAAAGCAAAAGTCATGGTTTTATTTTCTTTGTCGATGATTACATCATCAGGGCTTATTTCAGCTACTCCATTTGTTCCTCCTGTAAAGTAGATTTTGGCAATGCCTTCTTCTTTAGGTAATGACTCGCAAGCAATGATACTTGCTGTTAGTGTAACTATTGATAATATGATTTTATGTAATTTCATGAGTTTATATTGTTTATTTACCAACCATAATTTTGCTTTAAATTGGGATTTTTATCTATTTCCGATTTAGGAATCGGGAAGAGATAATGCTTTTCTTGAAATACACGAGTTTGCATAGGAGTTCTTTTGTAGAATACCGCCACTCCTGCTGCCTCGCTTTTCCAATCTAATCCGGTTGCTTCCAGTTCTTCTTGCGAAGGGCGGTTATTCATTCCGTATACAATTCCGTTGTCTGTTCCTTTCACGCCATTATGATTGGCGGCAATCATCCAGCGTCTTACATCATAGAAACGATGGCTTTCAAATGCTAGTTCTACACGACGTTCATTTCTGATACGTTTTCGCATACCTTCTTTAGTTAAATCTTCCGTTCTGTCTTTGATAGGAAGTGCAGGCATTTGTACACGTGCTCTTACCTTGTTCACTGCATCGTATACTCTTTGATCAGGTTTCTCTAAATATTCATTTAATGCCTCTGCATAGTTTAGGTAGATTTCTGCTAAGCGGAAGACGGGAATATTTCTTCGGGCAGTTCCTGTTCCGTTTAAAATATCTACTTCAGGAGATCCCCATTTTCGAACTCCGTATCCTGTCATGTTGTGTGTTCCCATTGACCAAGGCCACGCATCGGAGTCATCATTGTTGAAGTTTCTGTTTCCGTAATAAGCAAACTTGACAGGCCTTTTATGGCGTGATAGCACCCAGTTACAGTATTGAAAATAGATAGAAGCATAAAATCGTGGATCGCGGTTGAAATACATGTTGGATACATTATGGACATCAGAGAATTCTATTCCGTCCCACATGACTCCATCCCAGAATCCTTTTTCTGTGTAACCGCTTCGTGGGTCGTCTATGGGAAATCCTGTATTTGTTTCGTAAGCGTCAACTAATTCCTGTAATACACTCATTTTACCCTGTCCGTTGAAGGGATATCCGTTCGGAAAATGTCCGATTTCATAACCGTTACCATTACCTTGTGAATAAGCTAAAATTGTTTCTTTCCATTCGCGAGTGTAGAATAATTGTGCATAATTATCCACTGGGTTATCGGGATTGGGTTGATAGAGTTCGTAAACATCTTGGTCTACCAAAGCTAATAGTTCTTCAGCTGCGTCAGCAGCTTTTTTCCATTTTTCTTGATCGTAATTTGTACTAAATAGCGGGGTTCCGTCTTGTTTAGTTATGTTCTCATATAGTTTATTGCCATTGAATAGTGGACTGGCGGCGTAAAGTAATGTACGACTTTTCAGTGCAAGGGCTGCTCCTCTTGTCACTCTACCAGTCTGAGAGGGCTCATCGGTATAATCTACTTTGAGAGTGTGTTTAATGTCATCGCATTCATTAACAATGAATTGAACTATTTCGTCTACAGAATTTCGTTCTATTAAAGTTGAAGTGGTGTTATTGATATCTTTTATAGACTCGGTAATCAGAGGTACCGCTCCATATCTTTTAAGTAAATCAAAATAGTAGAATGCACGTAAAAAACGAGCTTCGGCTTTAAATACGGGTATTCTTACTTGATAATACTCTTGTTGGTCTCCTTGTAGAGGTACAGACTCAATATGTTCAATAAATAGGTTTGCCCGGCGTATATCTTGATAGCGCCAATTCCAGTTTCCAAGTGGGTTGTCTGTTGGACCCCAACTTCCGGTATTGTATTTCCATGAAGACTGATTGTTATTTTCCCAATGATGCCAGGCTTCGTCTGATGCCCCCCACACATCATCGCTCATCGTTTCGCTAGGTATAGCATTATAGAGTTTTGCAAGTACTTTTTCAGCATTCTTGATGTCATTCCAAATATCCTCCTCCATTACAACTTCTTTCGGCACGATATCCAAGAAGTCACATGAAGTCACTAATAGTGAATATATAATGATGAAATATATTTTTTTCATGTTCTGATAATTTATAGTGTTAAAAAGAAAAGTTTATTCCCATGTTGATAGTACGTTGTTGTGGGTAACTGCCCGTACCATCGGGTATTTCCGGGTCAAAGGTCTTGATTTTACTCCATGTATACAAATTCAAACCAGTAAGATAGATTCTGGCATTTGATATTCCAATCTTGTTGATTAGTGCTTTCGAAAAGGTATAACCTATTTCCGCATTTTTGAGCCGGACATAATCGCTGTTTCGGTGCCAAAAACTTGATACACGATAGTTATTGGCATTGTCATTGGATGTCATACGTGGATATAAGGCATTCACATTAGGATTTTGGGTGCTGAAATAGTTATCTTTTACTTCTGCCAAGACGCTACTGTTCTGTGAAAACGGATAAGTACTGCTCCCTCCGTAGTAGACATAGGCACCAAAAGCACCTTGAAATAATACACTAATATCAAATCCTTTGTAATTTAATCCTAAGGATAATCCTGCCATCGTTTCCGGAATTGATACTCTTCCTAAGTATCCTTCATCTTGTGTGTCTATTTGTCCGTCACCATTTAGATCTGCATATTTGATATCACCTGGTTGGACAGGACCGAAAGTTTGTTTAGGACTGCTTGCAATGTCTTCCCAGTCTTTGAACAAACCTATGGCAGTCAGACCCATGTGTTCATTGATTCTTCGTCCAGTACGTGCTTGCCACTCTCTTCCTTCCAGTTTGGGTTCAGTAATGTCCACAATCTTATTGCGGGCAAAAGAAACATTCCCTCTGATGAAGTAACCAAAGTCATTAATATTCTTTTGATAAGTAAGGGTGGCTTCGAATCCTTTGTTATCAACTATACCTGCGTTGATCATCGGTAAGTTTGCTATACCCACAATTTCGGGTATGGTTAATGGTTGTGTCAGAATATTGTCTCTTCGTTCGTAAAAGATGTCTGTCTCCAACTTTAGTTCATTATTCCACAGCCCTAAGTCAAGACCGAAATTGAATTTCTTAGACTTTTCCCAAGTAACGAATGGGTTACCGGTAGCATTTTCTTCGGCTCCGGCATACCAAGCACCGTCATTGTTTGTTCCAAACTGGTAGCCCGGAGCATCCAATATCCATTTCCCTTGATACAGGAAGCGTTGTCCTGACTTGTCATTTCCAACAACGCCTGCAGAAACTCTGAGTTTCAATAGGCTTATTTGTGGGAGATTATCTTGAATAAAGCTTTCATTAGAAATTAGCCAACCGGCAGAGAAGGCTGGGAAAAAACCGAACCGTCGTCCTTTGATAAAGTTTTCCGAACCATTGTAACCAAAGTTAAATTCAGCAAAGTATCTGTCGTCAAAAGCATATGCTGCCCGTCCCACTAAACCTTGATATTTGTAGGGTAATCCAGAAATTGCATTGTTTTTGCCTCCTCCCACAGCAGCGGAATAGCTTTCTTGATTATACAGTAAGAGCCCTTTTATATCATGTTTGCCAAACCTGCGTTCGTAATTAAGATACAGTTCTGCAATGACTTTTTTGTTTCCGTTGGCATTAACAGAGTAATCTAACGTGTTGGTTCCTTCTTCCACGCGGATGTATGTACCTTTGGATAAGTCGGGTTCATCTTCATTTGTTACATAACGGTAGGTGTATGCTCCTTTAGCACGAGTTACATCCCTGAAATTCATTGTATCAAAGGACAGGCGGCCTTTTATACTTAATCCAGGGGTTACCCAAGGTAACTTCCATGTAAAACCGGCCGTAGCTTGGAGAGTTGTTTCGAAATTCTTTCTATAACCTTGTTGGGTCAACATGGCATAAGGATTTCTTGCTAAACCTTGTACACCGGCAGCCGAACCGTCAGGGTTCTGTACGGGATACCACCATGGAGGTGTTATCTTTAAACGATTCCAAAGGTCTCCAGTATCTACGTTAGGATAGTTACGGTCACGGATGATACCTCCTAGATTGACTTCCATTTCTAAATTCTTAGAGATGGATAAATCTACATTTGAGCGGAAATTATATCGGTTCAGAGTTGCTTGAATATTATAGTCTTCTGTGGCATCTTCATAATTATAAAGTCCGTTTTGCTGCATATAAGATACTGAAACAAAATAGCGGACAAATGAATTTTTACCGTTTATATTGATATTAGCTTGATGCATCATTGAAGACGGTTTAAGCATTTCGTCTTGCCAATTTACATTAGGGTAAAGATATTTATAAGTAGGATTACTGTTGTCTCTGTATTTTGCTAAGTATTCGTCTGTATACATAGCAGCATTTAGTCCATCATTCACTAAACCTTCACGATAGAGCGTTAAGGCATCGTATGAATCTAAATATTTAGGTAAACGTGTAGGTTGCTGAATGGCAGTTTGCAAGTTAACGCTAATTTGCGGCTTTTCAGCAGTACCCCTTTTGGTTGTGATAAGAATAACACCGTTAGCACCACGAACTCCATAAACTGCAGTAGAAGAGGCATCCTTCAATATGGTGATATCCTCTATTTCATTGGGGTCAATATTGTCATAACTGCGTTCTAGTCCATCTACCATTATAAGTGGGGAGTTTGCTGTTCCATACGTACCGAAACCACGTATCCATATGTTGGCTCCATCATTGCCCGGTTCTCCACCACGTTGGACGGAAATGATACCGGGTAGGCGTCCGGCCAAAGCATTAGATATATTGGCAACAGGGCTTTGTTTTAACTGGTTTGAAGAAACGGATGACACAGAACCTGTTACATTCAGACGTTTTTGTGTACCATACCCTACAACTACAACTTCTTGCAGTTCATTGACGTCTTCGTTTAAGACGATTGAGAAATGCTCACGATTGTCAATCATTATTTCTTGAGGGGTGTATCCAATATAAGATACTACCAATTTGTCACCTATATTGGCTTTAATTGTAAACTTGCCGTCTATATCGGTGATGGTTCCGCCTACTTCTCCTTTTATTTGGACGGTTACTCCAATTAGGCTTTCACCCATATTGTCTTTTACTTGTCCGGTGATGTTTCTTTTTGCCTCTTGCCGAATTCCATCTGTAATGTTTGTGGCTTTATTGACCAAGTTATCTTTTGAATAAACTTGCTCGCTAAATGCCCCTATTACCAAGAGGGAAATACAGATAGCCGTTATTCTGGTTGAGTGCTTTGTCAGAATAAACCATTTTCTTTTTTTGATTTCTTTCATATGTTTATAGTATTATTAAAGTGTAGCAAACATTTATTGTTTCAGAGTTTTATAATATTTGATTAAGTAATTCCACCTTTCCTTCATTCACGAGTTTCAGAATCAGTTCTCCGAACAGTGTATTCTGCCATGCAAACCAGGCGCGGGTGAAGTTGGCGGGATCATCTTTGTGGAAAGATTCGTGCATGAATCCGGTTCCTGCATCTGTATCCATCAGCATCTTGATACATTCTTTAATCTCTTGATCATCCTGACTGGTGAAAGCTTTCATCATGATACTCATGGGCCATACCATATCATATCCAATATGTGGGCCGCCTATTCCTTCACCGGCTTTTCCTTTGAAGAAATACGGATTGTCCTGGCTCCATACGAAGCGACGGGTATTCTGATAGATAGGGTCGTTTACATCCACATCTCCCAAATAAGGCATGGCGAGGAGGCTCGGTACGTTAGCGTCGTCCATCAGCATGTGGTTGCCGAAACCATCTACTTCGAAAGCATAGATTGTGCCGTATTTCGGGTGATTGTAGGTAGCGTATTTCTGCAAGGCAATCTCTACCTCGTCAGCCAGGGCTGTGCACTCCTGAGCCAGAGTACCATTTTCATTCACCGTCGAAAGGATTTCCGCAGCTTTTCTTAAAGAAGATACAGCAAAGAAATTCGACGGAACCAGAAACTGAAGTGTGGTGGCATCATCCGAAGGACGGAAACAGGAAACAATGAGTCCGACAGGGTTGACTGGAGCACCCAGACCATTATTGTTCAGTGTGTCGAGCGCGCGTTCCGTCTTGCGTTGGAATTTATAAGGGCCTACACCGTCTTTGCGCTGCTGTTCTTTGAACGTTTTCAGGATGTTGGTGATAGCCTCTATCCATGCTTCGTCGAAGACGCTGGCATCGCCTGTCTCTTTCCAGTATTGGTAAGCCAGTCGGAGAGGGTAGCAGAGGGAGTCTATTTCCCATTTACGTTCGTGCAGTTCGGGTTTCATGTCGGTCATATCTGACATCCAGTCGCCACCAGTAGGGCCATCGTTGTATCCGTTGGCATAAGGATCGATGTTGATGCACATGAACTGGCGACGGATGACGCCTTCCAACATTTTTTTCAGTTCAGGGTCTTTGTGTGCCAGTTGCACGTAGGGCCAAACCTGTGCACCGGAATCGCGCAGCCACATGGCGTGGATGTCGCCGGTATAGACAAATGTATCGGGTTTACCATCCAGCAAACGATAATGTACGGTGGTATCCAGTGTGTTCGGGAAACAATTCTCGAACATCCATGCCAGTTTTTGGTTGGTCAGCAGTTTCTTTATCCGCAGGATTTCGGCTTCTACGGCTTTCGAAACGTACAGTCTGTTTTTTACGGCAGGGCGGTTTGTCTTGTAAGCGGCAGTCATCTGGGCATGGTTCACAACTTTGGTGTTGTCTTGTTTTAAAGTTGGTTCCATTGCTTTGGCATTGTTGTGCATACAGAGCAAGGCTACGGCGCATAGACCGATATTTCTTTTTTTCATGTTTTAAAAGGTATTTAGTATATTCTCATTTATTATTTGACAGCCGCAAGGCGGGCATACATTTCAACCATGGCGGCTTGGGTCAGCAACCATTTCCGGTTATCGTGGGTACTTCCGCTGAGGTCGGTACTGAATAATCCTTTCTCATCCCGTGCATGCTCCCAGGCATAGTCCAGACTTTGGTTGAAGGAATCCAGATAGATTTTGTTCCGGTCTGCCTGGTATAGTTCGATGAAACCTCTGAGCATGACTGCGGTGAACCAGATATCACCTTTCTTCAGGAGTTTGATGGTTTTATCCTGCTCTGTTGCATAGTCCATGAAGAAATAGTTGTGACATGCCCGGGCGATGTTCTGAGCGTCGGTCAGATAGTTTTTGTCACCGGTCAGTTGGTAGAGTAGGGCGGCCGACTGCATCATCTGGCCACTGTTGTAGGCAAATTTGGCTTTACCTATTTTTCCGTCCAGGGCGATATTATCGAAGTACAGGTAATCGGTGGAATCTTGCAGGTTCGCTTTGGTCCATTCATAAAGGTGCTGACCTTTTACGAAATAGGTGCTGTCCTTTGTGGCTTTGAAGAGTTTCAGCGCGAGGACTGAACCGGGAGCATTCGAGCAGGTGTTCTTGGATTCTTTCTTTTGCTCGCACCAGTAGATACCGCCTCCCAGGTTGTTGTCCATACCACTTTCTATGAAATTCCAGATAAGTTGTGCTTTCTGGAGATATTTTGCTTCTTTGGTAAGCGTGTAAACGTCGGTAAAGTCGATTCCCAACCAGACATTATCATCATAGAAACGATCGGATTGCGCTGCGCTGTTGATGTATGAAGCGTAGGCTTCGGGAGTTCTCCGGGTGTCGAAATATTCTTCCAGGCCTATTAATACTTTAGTATCGAGCAATGATTTGTAGTTTGCATCGCTTGTTGTCTCGAATAAAGCGTTTACGGCCGAGAAGGTTCCGGAATAGGGCCATAGATAGGAATACAGGTTAGGCATATTCTTTTGCTCTTCGGATGCCAGGTAGGTTGCAGTATAATCACCTATGTTGGAAGGATAATTTTCACGCAACAGGCATGTGCCGGAGACTGAATAATTCTGGTACAAGGAATCCAACGTTTGCTTGGCTCGTGTCAGGGCAAGTTCATTACCCACGAGGGCCTGTTTTTGCGTATCACAACCTGTTATTGCCATTACGCATATTAATAGACTGAAAAGCGCTTGTTTTGAATTCATCATTCTTAATTTAGATTGTTATATTGTATGTTTTTCTTTTTCTCTTTTAGAAAAACAGGTAGCAGTTTCAACTACCTGTTTTTGTTTTCCTGTTCTGAAATCTTTCTTACCTATGTTTTTATCTTACCTATTCTTCAATCAAGGATACAAATGAATTTTTTTCTGTTTGCAAAGGTATGCGCAAATGTGGGAAGAGGTATATGATTTCGCGACATTAATGTATGGATGCAGGCAATGGCATAAATATAGATAGATATGTCACAAAACCGTAAAAAGAAGAGGAACAGCCCGTTATGTTCCTGTGGGGCTGTTCCTCATGCTATCTGTTTTTACTGTTTTTCCATTCGGTCAAGGAGGATAAAAGTCTACGCTTTATCATAAAAGCTTAAGTGTTTGTTTTTCAGTATAAAGATAATGATTTTGTAATGAAGTGGGGGTATGATTCCCTGTTATTTGTAATAAAGTAGGGGTAACCGGGTAGCTGAGAGAATAAGACTTGTGAAATATTGCTGAGTGCTTTTCAGTCTGCTTCAAGGATAAAGATATTGCTATTTTGTTGACATAAAGATGTAATTTCGTATATTCTGCTGACGTAGCATTGGATTGAATTACTCCTTTTAGCGCAATCCATCATCTCTTTTCGGGAGATAAACCACCTTTTTATCCGCAATACACCATCTATTTGCCTTGAACGGATGGTCTTTTCAGACAAAACAGATGATGTATTCAGGTAAAATACACCATCTGTTTTTCGGTAGGGCTACACCTTTTCCAAAAAAGGGTGTAGCCATTTCCCTGAAAGGGTGATACCATGTGGATGAAAGGGTGTAGCCTTACCGGGAACATGCTTTATTTTCTTCTGGTTGAACGAATGACGTGATAACCGGCAATCCCACCTTTTGTCAGCATTCCGCCCGATATCGGGCTTTAAAACACTAAAAGGGGACAAATCGTTCCATGATGTTCTTCCAAAAGTGCTTTTCCCCTTCTTCCTGCGTTTCTGCAAAATGAAATCCTTGCGTTTTTTTCTTCCTTCTTTATCTTCGGGTGGAAAGAAGACATTCTCGCGTGATGGGATTATCAAATTGTCAGATTGATATTATTTGCTTTTCACCACCTTGCTCTTCCAGATATGATATGTCCATTCGGCATGGCTGCTGCCCGAAGGTTGTACGTCAGGTGCCGCCTTGCTGACTGTAAAGTAGAAAGCCGGTTCTTCCCAATCCTGTAAGTGCCCGAAGTTATCCCGTAATAAAGTTGCGTTATGATTTCTCGGGTATCCTGTATCGTCGGGAGTAATCCGGTATATGGGTGTCCAACTGCCGCTTTGGTTCATGAAGTCGGAGAGGTTCATGTAGTCTATTTCCAGCGCACTGTTCAGATAAGCGGGGTAATCATTGGGCATGGGTTGCACAGGGCGTATCATGACAATTTTATCCGCATCTTGGTTGATGGCGAACTCGGAATTGCAGGTATAATCCCTCGATTGGTTGTCAATAGCCAGCAAGCCGCTTTGAACGATAGTCATAGGAGTGCTGATGGTATAGCTATCCATGTTGCTGAAGTCAGCTTCCGCCCATGCTATCCGTGTGCCGCCGATGTCACCGATGGTGTAAGTCAGCAATACCTTCCCTTTCTTGTCAAGAGATACTACGGATGGCTGGCCTACTCCCCACGATTTTCCGCCGCCGCCAATTTCCTGGTCACCGTCGTCCGACCACGTCTTTCTTACAATCTGTTTCGGATATTTCACCCAACTGTCGGCATCCAAGCTGTTACTGAATGCCACACCGATTTCATTGTAATACACTCCGTACATATTGCTCAGGAAGAACATGGCATATTTGTAAGTCACGTTGTTCCAGCTGAAACTGCCCTCGATGACGGAAGGGTCGCAGGTGTGATGATCGTCCCATGTGCCTGCGATGCCCGGTTGCAGTACACTTTTGGGAGCAGTTTGCGAACCGTCCGGATTGATTTTTATATGGAAGATGTTATCAACCATAATCTGGTTCTCCGGGTTGCCGCAGAAGAACAGGTGTACACTGCCGTCCTCCTGTTTCAGTGCGCTCGGACAATAAGAATATTTACTCTCTCCCGTGAAACCGAAGACGAATTCCGGTTTACTGATGGTTATGGTAGGAGTCGGTTCGGGAGGGGTAACGGGCGGTTCTTCTCCCGGTGTGCTGTCCGAACAAGAGCAGAATAGCCATAACCCGATAATATAGAATAGATATTTAGTCATGATATTGATTATTTAGTAAAGTGAGCGGGTTGTTTGCTAATCAGTGTGACAAAATGTTGTTTGATATTCTCAGCCTGGGCGGCATCTACCGTGAGGTAGTAGCGGTTTCCGGTCGCATCGGGAGTAAATTCCGTAGCCCCTTTGTCCGTTACACTTATCTTGCCTGCGGGCGAAACAGTGAAGTAGGAAGGTCCTTCAACAGAATAGAGTACTGAGGTCAAATCCCATGTCGGACGGTCGTATGGCATTTTTTGATAACTCTTGTACGCTTCTACCATCGGATGTATCGGTGCCCATTGGAAATCGTTCTTGATGCTGGTAGCAGGATAGTTGATGGCGATACCTACCTCGAAAGGCGAAGTCACCAGCGTGGTGGGCCATTCCGTAAACACTTTCTTTGCTGCCGGAATATCTTTCACAACGTTGTATTCGTACAATTCGGGGTTGTTGAAACATCCTGCCATAGTGCATAGCAGTTTCACTTTCTTGGCAACCAGCTCTTTGCCCGTCAACGATGAGTATTCGTCGGCCGGAGTATCCAGCAAGCGTGCAAGGTTGGTAGAGAAACCTACGGAGATGATCGTGACGGAACTGTCCGGTTGCTGTGCCAGCAGCTTGCGATAGAGGGCGGGAGCTTCCGGCAGTTGGTCGTAACCACCTTTCAGCGAACGTTTGAATGTCGGTTTGCTGTTCTCATCCTGTATCAGACAAACGGCTTTGGCATAGTTTGTGGCGTCATTCTCGCAGTCCGCCCCATTGTGCAGGATGCCGATGGGAATTTGGGGATAACCGTACCAAGTGTTCATGATGTCTGTGTATTCGGCAGGGTAAATGCCCTCCTTGTTTATCATGATGCCCAATAAGTCGATGTCTCCCGCATCCAGATATTTGTAGAGCATATCCAGTGCCAGGGCATCGTCCACATCATTGCCGATGTCCGTTTCCAGGATAATCTTTTCCGCGCTTGAAGCAACTTCCGTTTTCTGCTGTTTCCCGGAGGAGGTGCAGCTCGACAAGGCCAGTAGAAATAAGCCTAATAGATAAAGTTTGTTCTTGATCATAACATTATGTTTTAGAAGTTAATTATTCGGTGAAATGGAAATGTGAACTTTCTCATTTGAAGTAACTTTTCAGATTGAACGTAGCCGAATACAGGTCATAAGACCATAACCAGTTCTCTCCTGTCATGGCGGGGGTGAAGTACATCACCAGTTCGTCATCACTGAGCATATAACCTTTCGTGTCCGTCAGGATGCCCGGGTTATGGTTTCGAGGGAATCCTGTTTCTTCCGGTCCGGCATGTCCTATCTCTATCCAGCCGTCCTTGTCTCCGGCCAGGTCTTCGGTTCTCGGCTTGTACGCCAGGCGGCATACATCGCCTACCCAGGTGGGTATTTCCTTGATGGGAGATACGCGGGTTTCGGACACCATATAGATGTACTTGTCGGACATGGCGGGATAACTGTTGGCGCTCAGGAAGGGGATTGCCTGTTCCTCGCCCAATACGATGTTATCCAGATCGTTCAGTTTTATCTCGCGCATGCAGAAGGGGCCGTTCTCCGTGGTGGAGTGATAGAACAACTGTATGGTGGCGGAGTCCTTGACGATGGTGGTGCTTTGCCCTACACCCCATTTGGTGGTGTCCTGATAGGCAACCAATGGGTTTTTGTCGAACTTGATATAAGGACCTTCAATGTTCTTGGAGATGGCGAGTCCTATCTGGTTATGGTTACAGTCCCAACGGTCTACGCCGAGGTAGGTCATAATCCAGTTGTAGGTTTCCCCTTTATAGGTTGTTTTGAATTCGCGGACGTCGGGGTCGCAGATGTGGCAGTTGTCCCAGCCGCTTTCAGAGGGTTCGATAATCTGTGTGCCGGGTTGCCATACGTAGCCTTTCTCCGTAGGGATGCCTTTATACAGATAAACATAGTCCACTATCTTGAATGGGTCGCGGTTCTCGCAGATGAACCCGTAGCGGATGCCGTATTCGTCCTGGATGATGCTCGGAGCATAATTATAGTGTCCTGCGCCACCGCTGAACTCATACCGGATTTGCGGTGTGAGTGTCTGTGGGCTGTTGTCGTCATTGTTCTTACAGCCGGAAAGGGCTAGCAGGGTAAGGCATATATAGGTCTTATATCTGTTCATCTTCTTAAAATTGGTTTGTTAATGAATGAGTTACAAATCAATCCTCAACTTGTATGTTTTTGACAGGGCGTATCATGGCTGCACGAGCTTTTTGGCCATCGCCCCAGCCCCATGTGTCCCGGTAGCCGCCTGAGTCTCCCAGTGACATTCCGCCATGTGTGGCGCTCAATGAATTGGCACTGCGCACGGCACAGAGCCATGTACGATCCATCATTCCGCTTTCACTTCTCCAGCCGCTTTGGGGCAGGAAGAGGCAGCCCAGTTGTTTCAGGTTGTCCTTGGTGGCGCGTTTGGCGGTGGCTTCATCTACTCCGATAATGATTCCGTCAACTTTGAAGCCGGTTTGGGCAGCTGTCACCCATGTTGCTCCTTTTTCCCACAGGGCTGCCATTTCTTGTGTGGTGGGCACACGCCAACCTTCGGGTGAAGGATCGTTCTCCGTCAGCCAGTTGGTGTTGTCGTTCGTATAGTCGGCGGGCCAGTTGGCCGGTGCGGGGTCGTCCTGCGGGCCGGCGGGATAACCCACTTTGCGGTTGAACTGATACAACTGTCCTATCTCGTCGGGAGAGCTTACGAAAGTTCCGGGAGAGCCTACGTTCTTGGTAGACCATACCATACCGTTTATCAGTATTTCGTCTTCGCCCAGTACCATCGTTTCTTGCAGCACTCTGGACTTCAGCGTCTTGTTGCCGCCGCTTACTTCGATGAGGAGGGAACGGTTTTTTACGAACGAGGTACTCGGCTTTACGGTGAGCGTGATTACCGTCTTGCCTGTGCCCGACGTTGCACTCAGTGTGCACCAGTCTTGTGCCGAACTGTTGGAGTCGGTTAATTTGGCTGTCCAGGATTCATTGCCGGTGACTGTCAGTTCGTAGGTTCCGCCATCCGCACTTACCGGTATGGCTACCGGATTGATGGCAAATTCATTGGGATTGCTTCCGATCACATAGTCGGAATCGTTGCTGCATCCCCATAAAGTCAGCAGTGATATGACTGCTCCTATCAATAAATATCTTGTTTTAGTCATAACTCAGATGTCTTCGGTTAATATTGGTCATTTTGTTTCAGATTCGGATTGTTATCCACTTCGCTTTGCGGCAAAGGCATGCGGATAGACTTACCGATGATGAAGTTGTTGAAATCGCTGTCACGGGTTTTCAACTCGTTCAGAGTGTTGATGTCATTGATGCCCCAGCGTTTCAAGTCAACCCAGCGTACACACTCCATGGCAAGCTCCAGGGCGCGTTCGATTTTCAGATGTTCGCGGAAAGCGTCTTTATTGCTTGTAATCTGGCTGCCATTGTAGAAAGAACTGTCTTCTATGTCGGGCAGGTTTACACGATTGCGCACGCGGTTGAGGCATTCGATAGCTTTGGCAGACGGGGTAGCTCCCAGTTCGTTGAGTGCTTCGGCATAGAGCAATAGCATATCGGCATATCGCAATGCACGGAAGTTGTTGTCATTCCAGTAATACAGCGGGGAGGCATCGGTGCTATACTTCTTGATAAACACGCGGTTACCCCAATCGCTGTTCCAGGGCTTGCCGTAAATCAACTGGTTGGGATATTCGGGGAAGTCGGATGCGGCTCCGTCGTACCACAGGGTGTAGAACAGGCGGATGTCATTCTTCCCGTCCGTAGTTTGTTCACGTTTGTAGTAGTCCACCAGCCAACGCCTTGCTTCAATGTTGTTCCAACCGATTCCGGTGGGTGCCTGATTCATCTCAATCTGTGTGCCCAACTGTGCGTTCGGGTCCAGGTAATTGTCTGTTTGGTCGAAGCCTACCCGGTTGGTCAGTGAGAAGTGGATTTCGTATAGCGATTCCTTGTTGTCTTCCGTTTGGTTGCTGAAGTTGTCAGCCCAGTTGGGGACGAGGTCATAGTACCGCTTTCCTTCACCGTCGATGAGCCATTCGAGGCATCTGCGGGCATCTTCCCATTTATGGTGCTGTGCATAGGCTTTCGCCAGTAGTCCGTAGGCGGCGCCTTTCGTCGGGCGGCCGTAGTTATTGGCGTCGCGGGTGGCGGGCAGTTTGGTGACGGCGTCTTCCAGGTCGGTTTCTATCTGAGTGAGCATTTCGTCTGCATTGGCTTGCATGGGCTTGTCGGCGGCTGAAGAAGTCTTCAGGACGATGGGAATGTTATCCCAGAGAGTGGTCAGATAGAAGTAGTAGAAAGAACGCAGGAACTTGGTCTGGCCTATCAGGTCATTTTTGTGCGTTTCGTCGGCAAATGCAACATTATCAATGTTGTCCAGCACCTGGTTGGCACGGAAGATGGCGGTGTAGTGTTCCCGGTAGATCTTGGTATTTGCCTCTCCGAAGTTATAATCGGTAAAGATGAACTTGGTATATTCGTTCAGTTCCGTCCATCCGGCATAGCTGACGCCTTCGTCGGCCATGCCTATCATCTGTGTATAGATATTGCGGGTCCATGTTCCCTGGCGGTAGAACATGCCATATACGGATATTACACCGGCCTCAATGTCGGATTCCGTCTTCCAGTATACGCCCGTACTGAGGGTGTTCTCATTTTGCAGGTCGAGCAGGGAAGGGTCGCACGACGTGAACAGCGCTGCTGCGCCGCATAATATATATAGAGCTATCTTTTTCATATCGGCAGTATTTAGAATGTGAATGATAAGGCAAACTGTACGGCACGCGGGTTGGGGAACGAGCAATAGTCTGCTCCCATAGTGAAGATACCGCTGTCTGCAAATTCAGGGTCAAGTCCGGAATATCCGGTGAAAGTAACCATGTTCTGCAGGGTGACTGACGCACGGAGTCTCTCCAAACCGATTTTCTTGATGTAACGGGCAGGAACCGTATATCCTAAGGTGATGTCGCTCAGACGGAAGAATGAACCGTTCTCCAACCAGCGGTCCTGGTCGCTCCGGCTGTTGCGGGAATCTCCGTATACGATGCGCGGACGGTCGTTCACCGGGTGCTCCTGTGTCCAGGGAACAATGCCGTTGAAGTTGTTCTGGTTGTTGGCGAAGTCACCGGCTGCGGCTGCCGAGCCGTTCCATACTTCCTGTCCGAAGCGGCCGTAACCGCTGATGCTCAGGTCGAAACCTTTATAGGAAGCACCAAGATTTAGCCCGAGTTCGAGTTTAGGCCACGGATTGCCCACTTTCTGGCGGTCTTCGGATGAAATGATTCCATCGCCGTTGTAATCATCGTATTTGATATCACCGGGGCGGGCATTCGGCTGAATGACTTTGCCTTCGGAGTTTACATAGTTCTGTATTTCTTCTTCGGATTGGAAGATGCCGAGCATCTTGTAAAGGTACCACATACCGAGAGGCTGTCCGACTTCGGTTATTGCGAGCGTGGTATATGTAGGAATCTTCTTATTCTGTTTCCCATAGCCCAGATCGATAACTTTGTTCTTCAAGTGGGAGATGTTTAACGATGCTGAGTATTCAAATTCACCGACCTTATCATTCCAGCCTACTTCAAATTCGACTCCTCTGTTTTCCAGACTGCCGGCATTGACAGCCGGTGCACCGCCTTCGTTACCTGAACTCATCAGGATGGGCAGGTAGACAAGTAGGTCTTCGCTTTTGGAGTAGAAATATTCGGCCGTGAAGCGGAGACGGTTGTTGAGGGCGACTAAATCGAAACCTATGTTGGCGGTTGTCTTCTTCTCCCAGACAAGGTCGTTGTTGCTCAACTGAGATTGCGTCATACCAATCAGGATGTTTTCGGGGCTGCCGATCACTGCACGCGGAGCGGTGTTGATGACCGATTGGTAGTCCCAGTAGCCGATACTGCTGTTACCGAGTGTACCGTAGTTGGCACGTATCTTCAAATCGTCAATCCAGGGCACTTGGAAGAACTTCTCTCCACTGATGCGCCAGCCCAGTGAAACGGAGAGGAAGTTTCCCCAACGGTCGTTTTTGGGCAGACGGGAAGTGCCGTCGCGGCGGGCAGTCACCTGTGCCAGATATTTGTCGGCATACGAATAGTTGATTCGTCCGAGGTAGGAAATCAAGGCAGATTCACCATAATTACCGCCTGCGGTGGTGTTGCCGGTAGCGGCATCGAGTGAAGTGATGTATTTGTCACCTATCATCAGTGGGTCTAATTTCGTTATCCAGCGCTTTTCTTCGTGGAACTTGTTGTAGGTGATACCGAACAGAGCATTCACATCGTGCTTACCGAATTTATGCTTGAAGTTGTAGGTCTGCTCAATCAGGATGTCGTGATTCTTGGCGCTGTCGTAGCCTAAGCTCGCGGCGTCGTCTCCCTGGCCCATCGTCCAGTTACCTTTCTTGCGCAATGAGTTGGTAATACCCATATAACTCTTGTAGGCAACATTCAGTTTGGCATCGAACATCCCGAAGAGTGATATCTGTCCGTAGATGTTTCCTGTCAGATACTCTTCTTCGTTGTTCTGCACATACAGGTTTTGCATGGCTACGGGGTTCAGACCGTATGTGTTCGCGCGGTCTACGTCACCATATCCGTATCCTCCGGGATGTGATTCATCATATACCGGAATTGTTGGTGCTATACCGATAAAGTCACTCCAGGGATTACCGTTCAGGTTTTTCCGGTCCGACTTGGTGTAGTAGAAGTTCTCTCCATAGGAGAAGATGCCCTTCTGTCCACTTGTGTTGATGCGGAAACCGTATTTGTCATACTTGGTATTCAATAGGGCGCCGTCGTCGACCATGCGGTTCAGTGAGGCGTAGTACTTCACCGTTTTGGAACCGCCGGACAGCGAGACGTTGTAGTTTTGTAAAACACCGGTGCTCAGCATTTCATCCTGCCAGTCGGTATTCCCGTCGTAGTGGTTCTGACGTTTGGTAATGCCTGAGACGCCTGCCAGTATAGCTTCGTCATAGGCGCGGTCATTGTAAATTTTATAAGTCTCGGCATCCATCAGGTCGTAACGGGGCAGCCAGCTTAGCGTCAGTTGGGAGTCAAACTTTACTTTCAAGTCACCTTCTTTACCCTGTTTGGTGGTGATGATTACAACACCGTTGGCTGCACGCGATCCGTATATGGCCGCTGATGAGGCATCTTTCAACACTTGGATGGATTCGATATCTTCCACATTGACACCCAAGTCGCTGCCGCCATAGGCACCGTCGATGATGAACAGCGGGTTATTGTTCGTCAGACTGCCTAAACCACGGATCGTGATGTTGGCATTGGAGCCGGGCTGACCGCTGCTCGTAATCTTTACACCGGAAGTCAGACCGCGCATAGATTCCACTACATTGCCCGAAACGCGTTCGGCCAGAGCATCTTCCTTGACGGTAGATATGGAACCCAGCAAATCTTTCTTCTTTACAGTACCGTAACCGATAACCACTACTTCGTCCAGTAGTTTGTTTTCGGGCTCCAGAGTGATATTGATGACGTTGCCGGTGCCTACTTTCACCTTTTGTGTGGCAAAGCCGATGAAGCTGAACTCAAGGGTAGTGCCTTGGTTGACTTTAATCTGGTATTTACCATTCATATCGGTGGTGGTGCCGTAGGTACGGTCGCCGTCTTTTGCCAGAATAGATACTCCGGGAAGTGTCTCCCCGGTGTTATCATTTACAATACCTGTGACATTGACTTGTGCGTACAAGTCGAACGAACACATGCATAGACAGAATAATATTGCTTTAATTAGTCTCATGTATTAAAAAATTTTAGGTTGAACGAAAATGTATATTTAGTTCAGGCAATTTCCTCTTTCACTCGATGAAAGGTAGAAAAAGAAAGCATTAATTTATGAGATCGAGTGAGAGCCGGATTAATTAGCTCCGGAGATGATAATTGCTCCTAAACCGGATATAAACAGAACGAACATGCAAGCCAGGAGGATATTTACCGTCCGTGAAGAGCCTTTGAACTCCTTCCAGATGAATATGCCCCACAAAGCTGCAATCATAGGCGCTCCTTGTCCCAAAGCATACGAGATAGCCGCGCCGGCTTTCCCTGCTGCAATGTAACTCAGAGCCGTGCCTAATCCCCAGATGGCTCCTCCCAGCACTCCGACCGTATGTGTGCTGAATTTGCCTTGGAAGTACTCTTTATAGCTTACCGGAGTACCTACAAACGGCTTCTTCATCACGATGGTGTTGATAATGAAATTGCTTATGAAGATACCTATTGCGAATATAAAGAATGCAGAATACGGAGTAGCCATTGTGGGAGTAGGCGACTCAAAGTTATTTAAGTCCATGGCAGCGGCAACGAACCGGTAGAAGAAGGACATCAGTACACCTGCTATGATGGCGATAAGAATTCCTTTCTTATTCGTACTGCTTCCTTTCTTATTCGTACTGCTTCCTTTCTTATTCATCTTTCCGGCAGCTATGGCATTGAAAATAATGGCTAGTACCACCAGCGCCACACCACTGAAAAGGATTACCGCATCACCTTTGGGCTCGCCAAAGTAGTTGACGAAAACCCCTAATACCAATGCTATGCCAACTCCCAGAGGGAATGCTACCGTAAGCCCGGCCATCGAGACGGAAGCTGACAGCAGGATATTGGATAGGTTGAATATAACCCCTCCTGCAAAAGCGCTTGCATAGTTCTCCATACTGATCTGTTTCAGATCTTCAACGAAACCGCGTCCGGCATCTCCCGTACTGCCCAGCGTGAATCCTAAAAGGAGGGAGAAGACCAGGATACCGATAACGTAATCCCAGTAGAACAATTCGTAACGCCAGGTCTTCCCGGCAAGTTTCTGTGTATTACCCCACGAACCCCAGCAGAGCATCGTGATAACGCAGAAAATAACGGCTAATGAGTAACTGTCTACAATAAACATGGTATCAGAATTTAAAGTTATTATTTATAAAATATCTATTTCTTTGCGATAGGGCAGGGCGGACTGTGCTCCCATGCGGGTCACTGTGATGGAGGCGCACTTATTGGCAAACTTCACGGCATCCAGCACATTCATGTCTTCGGATAGGGCTACACACAGGGAGCCGCAGAAGGTGTCTCCGGCAGCTGTGGTATCCACCGCTTTCACTTTGGGGACGGAAACCTCGTGGTATTCGTTGTTTTCCTTAATCAGAGCTCCTTTGGAACCCATTGTAATCACGACAATGTCCACTCCTTTGGCACTGATGATATCCGCAGCTTTCCGGGCGCTTTCCCAGTCGGTCACTTTGATTCCCGAAAGAATTTCGGCTTCTGTTTCGTTGGGGATAATCATATACAGGTTTTGCAGCAGCTTGTTGGAGAGCGCGCGGGCGGGTGCCGGGTTCAGGATAACCTTGATGCCCTGTTCGCTTGCTATCTGGGCTGCATATTCCACTGTTTCTATGGGAATTTCCAGTTGCATCAGCAGGATATCTCCTTTCTCGATGACAGGCTGTGCTTTCCGGATATCTTCAGGACTCAGTGAGCCATTGGCTCCGGAGGCGACAGCGATACTGTTTTCTCCGTTCACGTCTACCATAATCAGTGCTACTCCGGAAGGGAGGGTAGGGTCTGAATAGATATTTTCAACGTGAATTCCTTCGTCTTCGTACTGCTCTATGGAACGTTTGCCGAATAGATCGTTGCCGGTCTTGGCTATGAAGTACACATTTCCTTTTAATCGGGCAGCGGCTACAGCCTGGTTGGCTCCTTTACCTCCGGGGTTCATCATGAAACTGCCGCCCATTACTGTTTCTCCGGGAACGGGGAGGCGGTCGGCTTTGATGACCATATCTGTATTACAACTACCTATTACAATGATATTTTTGCTCATGGCTATTAATTAGTTTAAGATTAAGTAATTCGGAACTGTGCTTTCTTTTTCTACGCCAAATGTATGCGATAGATAATTCATAAGCAAACAAAAAGTGCACAAATATAATACTGGTAAATTTATATAACATCGTTAATATAAGTGCTAATTGATTGATATATAATGAATTTTGTGTATGTATATATGCGATATTCTAATATTTGTAATATAGCTAAAGCTTATATTCTTCTGCGAAAAGATTGTTTCCTTTTGTTTTTTTCTCTACCTTGCTTTCGTTATTTCAAAATCTACTAATGCTATGCTAAAGTCCGAATCGCTTATCCAATTGATAAATAGTCTCACGAAACAAGAGAAGAAAGAATTCTCTATCTATATATCCAATAAGCCGGAGAAAGACTATATCTTCCTTTTCAGATTGATTGATGACAAGAAGATCAGTGACCCTGAAGAACTGAAACAGTGTTTCCTGAAGGCAAAGCCCACTTCTTCTTTCAATACGGTGGTTATTTACCTGTTCGACCTGCTGATAGAGATATTGACAGAACTGAGAACAGAGCAGGATAGCTATTATCTGTTGTTCAATGAGCTGCTGCATGCCAGGGTGTTGTATGAGAAATCAATGTATCAGGAGTGCTTCCAGGTACTGAAAAAAGTGAAGGAAAAAGCTGTCTACTATGAGAATCATTTTGCACTGCTTGTGGCGCAAAGGCTGGAACTGAATTATCTCTTGACTTTGGATTTCGAAGAGGTGGATGAAAAGAAGCTCCTGAACAAGCAATATAAGATGAATAATACCCTAAAGAATATCAGGCAGCTGAATGAACAGTCTTCATTGTATGAGTTATTGAAGTTGAGAATGCTTAATAGGGGAGCTTCACGATCATTGGAGGAAACACAGAAGTTAGATGATCTGGTGACGAGTGAGATCAGTATCGTGGCAAGTGCAGGCGTCGAGAACTTTGAGATAAAGAAGAATCACCAGCTTTTCCAGGCCAATTACTTTGTGACGGTGGGAGATTACAGAGCTGCGTTCAATTCATTTGTGGAGCTGAACAAGTTGTTCGAAGAGAACACCCATCTTTGGAATAATCCTCCGGTATATTATCTGATGACGGTGGAAGGAATGTTAGAGAGTCTTCGTATCATGCACAATTATGAGGGTATGGATTATTTTATAGGGAAGTTGGAGAAACTGTCTTCGCCGTCATCGAGTTTTCAGTTGAATGTAACTTATGTGATATTCATATACAGGTTATTCTCCTATATCGATAGGGGAGAGTTTGAGCAGGCTGGTTTATGGATTGCTGAACATCAGGCTTCGCTGATTGATAAAATGGCCTTATTAAAAGAACAGCAACAGGCGGAAATGTCCTTGTATGTCGCCTTGATCCATTTGGGGAACGGGGAGTACAGGAAAGCCCGGAAACGGTTGAGTACGACTATCGGGAGAGGACATCTATATTCTCTGCCGCTGTTTCGCACCATTAGGATCGTGAATGTGATGATTCATTATGAGTTGGGGGATGTAGACTATATCCAGTCCGAAGTTCGCTCTATCAAGCGGGAAATGTCCAAAAATAAAGGGCATAATCTGAAGGTAGAATCTTTTCTGCTTAAATTCTTGAATTACTCTTTTGTTGATACGGACCGGAAAAAACGAGCGAAAATATGGGAAAGTATGGCGGAGGAAGTTCACGTTTTGTATGCGGATAAATATGAGACTCAGATTTTGCGTAAGTTTGACTTTGTAGCATGGGTTGAGGCCAAGATATTTGAAGTTCCCCTAAGTGATATTCTGAAGCGGGAGCATGCCTCGAAGAGTAAGTGGCAACGTAAATAGTGTGAATGAGGATGCATCAGAATCGTGTCTGATACATCCTCATTCTTCTTTTATTTCTGTGTTTTCTTCTTTCCGTAGAAGAACATGAAATACACTCCTATGATTACAAACGGAACGCTGAGCCATTGTCCCATATTCAGTGACATGCTATTCTCGAAATCTACCTGGTTCTCTTTCAAGAACTCCACGAAGAAGCGGAATACAAATATTTCTGTCAGACAGAGTCCGAAGAAGAAACCACGATGCAGCTTCTTACCGTAATTCTTATACAGGAAAATCATCAGCAGGAAGAAGATGAAGTAGGCGATTGCCTCGTAAAGCTGTGCCGGATGCCGGGGAAGCATATCTACCCGTTCGAATACAAATGCCCAAGGCACATCGGTCGCTTTACCGATAATTTCAGAATTCATCAGATTGGCAAGGCGGATGAAGCAGGCGCAGATAGGAGTTGCCACGGCAATCATGTCCAATACATCCATATAGTGCATTTTCATCTTGCGGCAGTACAGCCATAGGGCTATCATCAGCCCCAGCGTGCCTCCATGACTGGCGAGACCTGCATAGCCGGTCCATTTCCAACCTCCATCGGGCAGGAACTGTATAGGCAATATCATCTCCCAGAAATGATGAAGATAGTATTCCGGCTGATAGAACAGGCAATGTCCCAGGCGTGCTCCGATGAGGATACCGAAGAAGCAATAGAAGAACAGCGGTTCGAACTTGTCATCGCCGATTTTTTTGTCTCTGTACTGGTAGCGGACTACGAAATAGGAACAGGCGATACCGATGACCCATAACAGACCGTAATAACGTACGGGAATATGTCCGAACAGATTGAATAGTTCGGGGTTTGGGTTCCAGTTGATGGTTAATAATGAGAGCATATTTTCAATTATATTGGTTTATAGATAAGTTTATTTACTTTTTTATCGTTTGCTTTCTCCCGTAAAGGAGCATGAAGTATATTCCGATGATAACGAACGGAATACTGAGCCATTGCCCCATGTTGAGAGTCATTGTATTCTCAAAATCCACTTGGTTTTCTTTGAGGAATTCCACGAAGAAGCGGAAGGTGAATATCTCTGTCAGGCAAAGTCCGAAGAAGAAGCCGCGGTGCAGCTTTGTGCCGTGATCTGATTTCTTATATAAGTAAACCATTCCCAGGAAGAAGATGAAGTAGGCGATGGCTTCGTAAAGCTGTGCCGGATGGCGGGGTAGCATATCTACCTGTTCGAATACAAAAGCCCAAGGCACATCGGTTGGCTTGCCGATGATTTCGGAGTTCATCAGGTTGGCAAGGCGGATGAAACAGGCGCAGATGGGGGTGGCTACGGCTATCATATCCAGTACGTCCATATAGTGCATCTTGGTTTTGCGGCAATACAGCCACAGGGCGATGATTAGTCCGAGGGTGCCGCCATGACTGGCAAGTCCTCGATAGCCTATCCACTTCCAGCCTTCGTTCGGAAACTGCTTGATGGGAAGTATCATTTCTATGAGATGGTTCTGATAATAACCCCAATCATAGAAAATGCAGTGTCCTAACCTTGCTCCGAGGGTGATACCGATTACGCAATAGAAAAAGAGGGGGGTGAACTTGTCTTCACTGATTTTCCTGTCCCGGTATTCGCGCTGGACTATGATGCAGGCAAGTACGATGCCGATGCCCCACAGTAGCCCGTAATAGCGAATGGGGAAACTTCCGAAGAGGTTGAACAGTTCGGGGTCGGGATTCCAGTTGATGGTGAGCAGTGATGGCATAAATATATCTGATTATATGGTTTATTATTTTGGTTTTATGAAGCCGATAGGGTTTCTGGGGCTGTCTGCCAGTCTTTTCTGGGCTTGCAGTTCGGCAAGGGTTCGGTTGATTAGCTCCAGTTGCACACGGGTGTCTTCGTTGATATCGTTGTAGTCGGTGAAGACTTCTTCGATGTAGGATTTGAGTTCTTTCAATTCGTTTTGCAGCTCGGATACTCTGTCAACTGGCGGATTAGCTATAAATCGGCGGACGGCGACGAAAGCACGCATGATATTGATGTTGACCTCGATGGCTAATTCAGAGTTCAGAATACTGCTGAGCATCGAGACTCCTAATTCAGTAAATGCGTATGGCAGTTTTCTGGTTCCTCCCCAACTTGAAGTCGCAAATTGCGACTTCAAGTTTAGCCATTCTTCTGTAGTCAATTGAAACATGAAATCTTCAGGAAATCTTTTTAAGTTTCTTTTTACAGACTCATTTAGTCTTTTTACTTCTACTTGATAAAGCCCAGCCAAGTCCTTGTCTATCATTACTTGCTGACCTCTTATTTCGTATATCTTACTTTGTATGATTACGGCCAATTCCATATTTATCATTTTCTTTATGTTATCTCAAATTGTGATGAGTTTTTAAGGTATAGCTTCTGACTTTTAAAGGCTTTTACATCGTCCAAGGTCACAAATCGTGATCTTGAAGGTTACTATTTGAACTTCTCCGCCACCATCCTGTACGTTGGAATATCAATCCCCTGTTCTTCTGCGGCAGCAATCATATCAAAAAGCAACCCTTGCACCTCACTTTCGTGTCCCTTAGCCATATCCTTCTGCATGGAAGCGGTACTTTCCGGATCCAGTTTGTCGATAACTTTAAGATTATATTCTACAATGTCTTCCTTGAAGTCAATACCGAGTTTAGCGCCCAGTGCAGCACTCTCGCGGGACAGTCCGATAAACGTATCGCGCACCTCTCCGGGCTTCTGCACTTCGCCCATGGGCACATGGTAATAGGCTCCGGTGACAGCCATAGCGGAGATGAAAGACCACTTCATAAAAGTATCCCGGTTGATGTCGGGAGATATCTCGGCTTTGATGCCGCTTTCCTGCAAATCCTGTTGGATAGTTTCCAACGTTCCACGGGGAACAACCGTGCCTTTATGTGCACCGTAAACCAGACGGAATATCTTGCCCATTTGCGTGATTTCCCCTTTGCCGGACACGAAGCCGACGATGTAGATGCAGCCGTCCAGAACCGTCACTCCGGGCACCAGGCGCTGGATGCGGGGACCTGTGCCGTAGACATTGAGAATAGGGATTACAACCGTGTCCTTGTGGGCGGAGCGTTTTATCAACTCCGTTATCGAGTCTACGGAATAGCCTTTGACGCATACAAAGATGACGTCGGCTTTGCCTGTATATTCTTCGGCGGTATAGGCTTTTATGGGTAGTGTATGTTCACCTTTCAGGTCGGAGTGCAGACGCAATCCGTGTTCGCGCAGGGCAGCCAGATGCTCACCGCGGGCAATGCAGGTCACATCTTTTCCGGCAAGGGAAAGAAAGGCGGCGATACTGCCTCCCACACCACCTGTGCCGGCTATAAGGTATTTCATATTATTGTTCTCCATTTTGTTTCAATGTACTATTTTACGTAGATTTCTTTTTCCATATAGTAAAGCCCTTCACCGCGGTCACCGTTCTCCAGGTCTTCCAGTTCTACCTTGAAAATACGGTAAGGGAGTCCTGCTTTCGGATGCTTGGGGAGGTCTACGGTCAGCAGATAGGCATTGGCGTATTCGTTGGCGTCAAAGTACTCTTTTATTTCCTGCTTCATCAATACGGGGACTTCCTCGCCATCTATCCAGACTGTGACTTTCAGTTGTTCGGGTCGGGGCGCCCACTGCGATTCTTTGGCATCCTTGCTCTGGGACTCTTGCTTGATGTCGCCAAGAGTTTCACCGTGCAGTATGGATTCGGGCTTTGCCTTTTCCATCCATTGGTAGAAGCGCGTCAGACTCATGGGGCGGACGTATATCTGATAGGTGGGCATGGCACCGGGAATGCGGAAGGCACGCAGGCCGTAAGCTTCCATACGGTTGTAGCGGATGTTAAGCGTAGTGTCGCGGTCGGCGATGAAGTCCCAAGCCCAGAACTCCAGGCGGTGTTCTGCTTCGGGCAGACCGCTTTTCATGGCGATATGTGCATAAGAGGGGAAGTAGATAGAAGCCACACTCTGATATTTGCCTTTAGGCACGCGGGCAGTGTAGTGTCCGTCTTTGCCGGTGACGACTTCTATGACATCGTTGAACTGCGGGTTTTGCCACCAAACACTGGCACTGTCTATCGGTTGCCCGTCATAGTCTGTCACACGACCGGAGATGGTCACTGAGTCTTGTTGCTGTGCATAAGCGACACTGCACAGAAGCATGACGAGTAGAGTAGAGAAAAGTTGCTTCATGGTTGGTTTGCAGTATTATTCTGTGATTAAATCGCCCGCCACTTGGCGGACGATTTATAATGAGTTCCGTAAATCAGACGTTGAACCGGAAGTGCATGATGTCTCCGTCCTGCACCACGTATTCTTTGCCTTCCACGCCCAGCTTTCCGGCTTCGCGTACGGCGGCCTCGCTGCCATACTGAATGAAGTCTTCGTACTTGATAACCTCGGCGCGGATGAATCCTTTTTCAAAGTCGGTGTGGATAACTCCGGCACATTGCGGAGCCTTCCAGCCTTTCTGGTAGGTCCATGCTCTCACTTCCATTTCTCCGGCGGTGATGAAGGTTTCCAGATTCAGCATTTGGTAGGCTGATTTAATCAGGCGGCTTACGCCGGATTCTTTTAATCCTACTTCTTCAAGGAACATCTGGCGGTCTTCATACGTTTCCAGCTCGGCGATGTCGGCTTCGGTCTTGGCGGCTACAATCAGGATTTCGGCATTTTCGTCCTTCACTGCTTCGCGCACCATTTCCACGTATTTATTGCCATTCACTGCGCTTGCCTCGTCCACGTTGCAAACGTACATCACTGGTTTGCTGGTCAGGAGGAAAAGCTCTTTGGCAATCTTCTGTTCGTCTTTGGTCTCGAACTGCACGGTGCGTGCGCTCTTGCCTTGTTCCAGTGCCTCTTTATACTGTACCAGTACGTCGTAAGCCAGCTTGGCAGCTTTGTCGCCACCTGTCTGTGCTTGCTTCTGCACTTTCTGGATGCGGCTTTCAATGGTTTCCAGGTCTTTCAGTTGCAACTCGTAGTCGATGATTTCCTTGTCGCGCACCGGGTTGATGCTTCCGTCTACGTGTGTCACGTTTTCATCGTCGAAGCAACGCAGCACGTGAATGATAGCATCCGTTTCACGAATGTTCGCGAGGAATTTGTTACCCAGTCCTTCGCCTTTGCTGGCACCCTTTACGAGTCCGGCAATATCCACGATTTCCACTGTAGTGGGCACGATGCGACCCGGATGTACCAGTTCGGCGAGCTTCGTCAGGCGCTCATCGGGCACGGTGATTACACCTACATTCGGTTCTATTGTACAAAAAGGGAAGTTTGCCGCCTGCGCTTTTGCGTTGGACAAACAGTTGAAAAGCGTCGACTTGCCTACGTTCGGCAGGCCGACAATACCACATTGTAAAGCCATTATCTATTTCGTTATTACTTTGTTTTCTGCCTGCAAAGATAGGTATTCTTCTGTTTATCTGATAAAAGATTCGGATTTAATTAACAGTGGGTACCTGTTTCAGCAGATGAGCGGAGTTATTTCTCCAGCAGGTTAACTAACAACATTTTTAGGAAAGAACAATAGAATCTAACAACTTAATTGGTTCTTCTTTAATTTAGTTGAAAAAGACATGCTCCATTACCATTTTTCTTCTTA
>OHDT01000164.1_pt1 | contig 53689 bp, 49 predicted proteins | sample 1567061 | NCBI WGS metagenome assembly OHDT01 (sample SAMEA3879506, study PRJEB24766) | human gut metagenome | biome: human-associated habitat; feature: feces | place: USA | collected 1985/1987
AACGGTTTTCGGAAGAATAGTCGAACGGTTGCGATTCGCTTTCCGCCGAAACGGCTGTTTCGGCGGAAATTTTTGTGCGAATTTCCATCCGTAAGTTTGTAAATCAGAAGCGTATTCAGTATCTTTGGATAGGAGTGTGAGTGTTTCCCGTTCCTTCGAACTTATAAATCCGCCTGCCATAAATATTTTAGCGGTCTTTTTACGGTATTTCCCGGCATTCGAAGAGGGGGAGGCGTTCCGGAGTTGTATTCCGTCTGTGCGGGAGATTCAGGAAATAGCTTTCGGGTCGAAAAACAGCCGGGAAGCGGGTGGCTGGATCATTCAATATGCGGGGCGTCACGGTTACGACGCAGAAACGATCGATCGTTTTTGGAGGGTGTACAGTATGGTTGCTAACGAGGATTCTTACTAAACTAATAATTAAAAAAGTTCCGATAATGAAACGATTGTTTTTTCTGATAGCGATAGCTTTTTTGATGGCTGGTTGCAGTGACAAGGATGATGAAAATGTTGATATGGCGAGTGTCGGACATTATGTTTGGCAAAACGAAAGCGATCACCGCATAACATTGACCGTAATAGGCAGATTTGAAAATGAAGTTTTGCTCCCGAAAGAGCGTATTTCGAAAACGATGATCGGATTTATTTTTCCGCCATCACCACGTTCTTATACAATAGAGGGGATGAAAATTTCTTTCGATGACGGGTCTTATGGCGGTGTTTTCTCCATCCCGACGGAGTATCCGACTGCGCCGTACAATCCGTGTGACGAGTATAATTATGAGATGGGAGAGGAATATAAGGAGAGCGGAATGCTTCAGCGACAATGGACTTATACGTTTACTAACGCCGACTACGATGCGGCCGTAGCTCGCGGGCCGATGACGGAGCAGTAGCGTTTTGCTGAAACAGCGAAATCCTTCGAGTCGAAATCCCCGGCACAGATTCGCTGTGCCGGGGATTTCTATCCGGGAATTTGACCGAAGCTTTTTCGCGTGGAATGTGCAGAAGTCGGATTGCATGTCCGAACCCGTGCGTTCGGCCGTTGCCGCCGAACGGGAATATTCCGATCGTAAGATTGTTTTCGATTACTGTTCCGGCCCTGCATGGCCGCCCGTTTGCCGTACCGTGTCGGGTTTGGCCGCAGTGAGCGAATCGGGCCGCAGAGTTTCCGGCGCCGGTTTTTTTTGCCCCGTTTTTTCGGGTGCGGGCATTTCGGTTGCAGCCGGTCCGATCATCGAAGTATAGGTGTTGTGGCGGATGGCGGCGATGACGATTACCGCGATAGCGGCGATGGCCAGGATCAGTCCGATGATTCGTTTAGTCATGGTCGTTTTGGGTTTTAAGCACTTCGACCGCCCGCAGCATGACGGGGTCGATCGGGTAGATATTCACGTAAAATCCCGCTTCGTTCAGGGGGGTGTTCCGTCCGATGTAGGCCCGTAACTGGGCTTCGATCAGCTTGCGCGAGCGGGCGATGTCCTTGTAGTCGGGCTGTACGCCGTTGCGGGCTGCGTATCGGATGAAGTCGTTCATCAGCTCCTTGTCGGCATCGAGCAGGGCCTGGAGTTCCGGAATGGTCTTCACGGCGTTCAGGGCGTCGCGGTGACGGTCGGCGTATTCGAGCGTATAGCGGAAGAGGATGTTGCGTCCCGACACCTCGAGGAAATAGCGGGTTACGTCGGTCGTATCGACCGGCACGAACAGGTCGGGCATGATGCCTCCTCCGCCGTAAACCACTTTGCCGCCGGGCGTTACCTTGCGCAGAGAATCGTTGAAGTGAATGCTGTCTGCCGAGAAAAACTCGTTGTGCCGGTAACGGTTCCAAAGATCTTCTTCATACCCCAGCGCATCGCCGTTGGTGTAGGGTTTTTGGATCGAGCGACCTGTGGGAGTATAGTAGCGTGCGACGGTGAGCCGCAGGGCCGAACCGTCGGGATAGGGTATCTGCCGTTGTACGAGTCCTTTGCCGAACGAGCGGCGTCCGATGATCGTACCCCGGTCGTTGTCTTGCAGCGCTCCGGCCAGAATTTCGCTGGAGGAGGCGCTGAATTCGTCGATCAGCACCGCCAGGGGCAGCTCTTGGATCGTGCCGTTTCCGTCGCTCATTTCATCCGTGCGGTTGTGGTTTCGGTCTTCGGTATAGACGATCAGCTTGTCGGCCGGCAGGAATTCGTTGGCGATGCGGATTGCCTGGTCGAGGAAACCGCCGGGATTGCCCCGCAGGTCGAAGATCAATCGCTTCATACCTTGTGCCTTGAGGTTGTTCAAGGCGGTGATGAGCTCGTTGTGCGAGGTGATGGCGAACTGGGAGAGTTTGATGTAGCCGATGCTGTCGGGCAGCATGAAGGCCGCTTCGAGGCTTTTGATCGGAATGGCGCCGCGCGTCACTTCGACCTCGACTGGTTCTGCGATTCCCTGCCGTTCGAGCGATAACTTGACCTGTGTGCCGCGTTTGCCCCGTAGCCGTTTGACAATTTCGTTGTTGGGTATCTTCTGTCCTGCCACCAGCGAATCGTTGATCCGGATAATGCGGTCGCCGGCCTTCACTCCGGCCTTGTCGCTCGGCCCCGAAGGGATGACATTGAGTACGATGACCGTGTCGGGCGCCATGTTGAAGACCACGCCGATGCCGTCGAACTCACCCTGCAACGGCTCGTTCACCGCCTCCATTTCCGATTTGGGGATATAGACCGAGTGGGGGTCGAGTTCCTCCATCAGCAGGGGAATCACTTGCTCGGAGAGCGAATCCATCGACACCGAATCGACGTATTCCGTTTCGATCAGCGAGAGCGTATAGGCCAGTTTGTTGGTCGGATGGGTCAGTTGTTCGACCAGGTTCCGCAGTTGGGCTTCGGGAGTGTTGCGACCCAGATAGCGTCCTAACAGCAGCCCCAGCACAACGGCTGCGGCGAGCAGGATCGGGAGCAGGATCGCAAGACGGGAGTTTCGGTACATCGTGTTTTCGTCGGTTTTATGGGGCGTTCGTGACGATCGCCGCCGCTTATTTGTTCTTGAACGTATAGGTCAGTCCTACGCTCAACAGCAACTGGGTCTGGATGTCGTAGTTTTGCGCCCGGTTGTAGTAGAGCTGGAAATTGAACGTCGTGGAAAGGTATTTTGTTGCCTTGATGTCGATGGTATTTTCCCAGCGTACCGTCGGATGGATTTGCAGCATCGGTTTATCGCCGATTCCCTGTGCATCATCCCAGGCCTGGAGAGCTTTTTCGTAGGCGCTGACGCTGGTATATCTGTTTTTCATGTTCAAATTCGACATCCAGCCCATGAAGGAGAAGAGCGTGGTGCGGTAGCGGAAAATGCCCTTTTTGCCGAACGTCCGGTCGAAGTCGATCTGGATTGAGGAACCGCCCTCGTATTTCGAGGTTTTGTTCGCATTCGAAAGGCCGTAAGCCTGCCAGCCCGGTTTGTCGTCCCATCTGTTGCTGCGGACCTTGGCGCTTTCGACGAATACGGCGCTCAGGGCGATCGGCGAGAGGTTGATCTTGATCGGAAAACGCTCGAGGGGACAGGTGTAGGTGAAACCGCCCGATATGTCGAGGTAACCCGGCGACATAAAGGTACTTTTCCGATCGTCGGCCGTCTGCTGCGAGCGCGACACGTAACCGTTGGCGAACTGGCTGCGGAATTTGATGATCGAGCCGACCTGCCAACTCTTGTTGATGATGTAGGCGGGATTGGTCGAAATCTGAAATTCGTCCTGGTTCTTGTACCAGGTGGCCTCGCTGGTCGTAGAGCCTCCGTCGCCGGCGACTTCGATATTCATCCGGTTGTAGCCGAACTTGGCATCGAACTTGGTTTCGATGGTAAAGCGCTGTTTGGTAAAGGTGTGATGCAGGAAAAGCGTGGCGGCCAGACCGATCGAGTTATCGCCGCCCGAAGTTTCGATCCACGAATCGCTGTACGAGGCTACCGATCCGAGTATGCCGCCGCCGAATTCGAGGGTATTGCGCTCCTTGCGGATCGCGGCACGCTCGGCACGGTAGCGGGCGCGGCTGAAATAACTCTGTGCATCGACCGTCGTGGGGCGGACTTCGTTTTTGAGGATTCTTTCCGAGGGGTCGGTCTTGACTTCGTCGATCGTGATCTGTGCAGACACGGGATTGCTTATCGCCAGGGCGCAGAGGAGGGTTGAAAGCAGGTAAAATTGTTTCATAAGCAACTAATTGATACAACAAATTTAGGGATTTCTCTACAAAAATCGCTACATTTGTTAGCAAAACGATAAATAATAAGATAAAGCGAACAGTATGAAATATTTCGGAGCACACGTAAGTGCTGCGGGCGGTCCTGAAAACGCCCCTTTGAATGCACATAAAATAGGAGCTACGGGCTTCGCCCTTTTTACCAAAAACCAGCGTCAGTGGAGCGCACCGCCCCTGACGCCGGCCCAGATCGCGGCTTTCGGAGAGAATTGCCGGGCCGGGGGTTACGCGCCCCGGAGCATCCTGCCGCACGACAGTTACCTGATCAACCTGGGACATCCCGAGCGCGAAGGGCTCGAGAAGTCCCGGACGGCCTTCATCGACGAAATGAGCCGCTGCCAGGCCCTCGGCCTCGATCGTCTTAATTTCCATCCGGGCAGCCACCTGAACCGAATTTCGACGGAGGAGTGCCTGGACCGCATCGCCGAGTCGATCAATATCGCCCTCGACCGCACGCAGGGCGTCACGGCCGTCATCGAGAACACGGCCGGACAAGGTTCCAACCTGGGATTCAGGTTCGAACACCTGGCGTATATCATCGACAAGGTCGAGGACAAGTCGCGCGTGGGTATCTGCATTGATACCTGTCATGCGTTTACGGCCGGATACGACCTGCGTACCGCTGCGGCTTGCGATGCGACATTCTCCGAGCTGGATCGGATCGTCGGACTGAAATACCTGCGGGGGATGCACCTGAACGATACGTTGAAGACGCTCGGCAGCCATGTCGATCGTCATGCTCCGCTGGGCGAGGGTGTGTTGGGGATCGAGTGTTTCCGGTACATCGCCCGCGACTCCCGCTTCGACGACATGCCGCTGATTCTCGAAACCCCCGACGAATCGCGTTGGGCGGAGGAGAACGGTTTTCGGAAGAATAGTCGAACGGTTGCGATTCGCTTTCCGCCGAAACGGCTGTTTCGGCGGAAATTTTTGTGCGAATTTCCATCCGTAAGTTTGTAAATCAGAAGCGTATTCAGTATCTTTGGATAGGAGTGTGAGTGTTTCCCGTTCCTTCGAACTTATAAATCCGCCTGCCATAAATATTTTAGCGGTCTTTTTACGGTATTTCCCGGCATTCGAAGAGGGGGAGGCGTTCCGGAGTTGTATTCCGTCTGTGCGGGAGATTCAGGAAATAGCTTTCGGGTCGAAAAACAGCCGGGAAGCGGGTGGCTGGATCATTCAATATGCGGGGCGTCACGGTTACAACGCAGAAACGATCAATCGTTTTTGGAATATATACACTATGATCGATAACGAAGATACTTATTAAAAACGAGGCCATATTATGAAAAAGCGACTGTTATTATTTGCGATCCTGTTTTTCGGGTTGTGTGGTTGTGATAAGGACAACGGAGAGGATGTGGATCCGCCCGGAATCGGCCACTTTGTCTGGGTGAATGCCAGCGATCATCGGATTACGATGACTGTGAACGGTCAGTTCGAAGATGAGATCATGTTGCCCGGAGAGCGTATTTCGAAAACGATGATCGGATTTATTGCTCTTCCACCATCACCTGATTTGTATGTAATGCATGGGATTGAAATTGTATTTGACGACGGGCCTTACGGCGGTGTTTTCACAAGACCGAAGGAGTATCCGGCGGCTCCTTACAATCCGTGTAATGAGAAGGAGTATGTATGGGAGGATATGCCGGTGGAAAACGATTTGTCCCATTGGGTTTGGACCTACACTTTCACCAATGCCGACTACGATGCGGCCGTAGCTCGCGGGCCGATGACGGAGCAGTAGCGTTTTGCTGAAACAGCGAAATCCTTCGAGTCGAAATCCCCGGCGCAGATTCGCTGCGCCGGGGATTTCTGTTGAATATTGCTTGTTTCGTTGGAGCGCTGCCGATAATTCGCCGTCAGATTCGGTCGAGGCATTCGCGGATCAGGCGGGCGCTGTCGCGCACTTCCTCCTCGGTGATCGTGAGCGGCGGCGAGATGCGGAACGCCGTATCGCAGTAGAGGAACCAGTCGCTCAGGATGCCCGCCTCCTTGAAGAGCTCCATCATACGGAACATCTTGGCCGACGAGCCCAGTTCGACGGCCAGCAGCAGGCCGCTGCGCCGGATTTCCACGACCTGCGGATGATCCGCCAGCAGCGATTCGTAGAGGACGCCTCTGCCTTCGACGTGTTCCACCGTGCCGGTTTCCAACAGATATTCGAGGGCCGCCAGTCCCGTTGCGCAGCAGACCGGATGTCCGCCGAAGGTGGTGATGTGCCCCAGGGTAGGGGCGGTTTGCAGCGTGTCCATGATCTCTTTGCGCGATACGAAGGCTCCGAGAGGCATCCCGCCGCCGAAGGCTTTGGCCAGGCAGACGATGTCGGGTGTGACGCCGTACTTGCACATGGCGAACATTTCGCCCGTGCGTCCCATCCCGGTTTGAATTTCGTCGAAGACGAGCAGCGCACCCACCTCGTCGCAACGTCGCCGCAGGGCTTCGAGCCATCCGGGAACCGGGGGCCGTACGCCCGCTTCGCCCTGCACGGGTTCGACCACGACGCAGGCCGTGCGGCGGGTGATGAGTCGCAATTGGTCGAAATCGTTGAAGTCGATCGCCCGCACATCGGGCAGCAGAGGCCGGAACGCGCCCTTCCACTCCTCGCCTTCGGGCTCACCCATCAGGCTCATGGCTCCCTGCGTCGAACCGTGATAGGCCCGGCGCATCGAGACCAGCTCCGTGCGGTGGGTGTATCGCTTGGCGAGCTTCAGGGCCCCTTCGATCGCTTCGGCGCCCGAATTGACGAAATAGACGCTCGAAAGTTCTCCCGGCAGCAGCTCGGCGATGCGTGCGGCGTACCGCACCTGCGGCCGCTCGATCATCTCGCCATAGACCATGATGTGCATGTAGTCGGCCGCCTGCCGCTGCACGGCTTCCACCACGCGGGGATTGGCATGGCCGACGTTGCTGACCGAAACCCCCGCCACCAGATCGTAGTAGCGTTTGCCTTCGGGTGTATAGAAAAAAACGCCTTCTGCCCGCGCCACCTCGATCATCATGGGTTCGGGCGAGGTTTGGCCGACGTGGGCCAGGAACTGTTTGCGTAGTATCGTATTCATCGTTTTCCTTATTCTTCGGGATATTTGCGTCGGAGAATCGCTTCGGCGTCCCGCACCGAGGCGAAGGTCCAGCGATAGAGGATTTCGGCCCGTTTTCCGGCAGTCAGACGCCAGTCGGGAACCGTTTCCCGCATCCGGGACGAGAGCATGTAGATCAGAATGGCCGCCGAAGCCGATACATTGAGGCTCTCGACCATGCCGCACATCGGGATACGGAGAAATTCGTCGGCCGCAGCGACGATCTCGTCCGAGATGCCGGCGTGCTCGGTGCCGAAGACCAGCACGAAGGGGGAAGCCGCGACATCGAACGTTTCGGGAGTCTTGTCTTCGCGGTGAGGCGTGGTCGCCACGATGCGATAACCCCGCCCTTTCAGGTCGGCGATCGCCTCGGCCGTAGTGCGGTGGCGGTGCAGGTCGATCCATTTGTCCGTGCCCCGCACGATATTGACGTTGGGGTTGAACTTGCAGCGGGTTTCGATCGTATGTATATCCTGCACGCCGAAGGCTTCGCAGTGGCGCACCAGCGCACTGGCGTTCTGGGCATGGTAGGTGTTCTCGGTGAGGATCGTCATGTAGCGCGTGCGGCTGTCGAGGGTGCGTTGCAACACCTGCCGCCGCTCTTCGGACATGAATTCCGAGAGGTAAGCCGTACGTTCCGCGTACCAGTCGAGGGGTTTATTTGCGGTATTTGTCATCGTCGTCGAGCATTTTCAGGTAACTTTCGTAGCGCTGCCAAGATATTTCGCCCCGTTCTACGGCTTCGCGCACGGCGCAGCCCGGTTCGTGGACATGGGTGCAATTGTAGAAGCGGCATTGGGGGGCCAGGCGCATCATCTCGGGGAAGTAGTGCCACAGCTCGGCATCGGCGATGTCGATCAGTCCGAAGCCCTTGATGCCGGGCGTGTCGATCAGGTAGCCGCCCGACGAAAGGGGGTACATCGTCGAGAAGGTCGTGGTGTGGCGCCCTTTGTGATGGCTTTCGGAGATGTCGCCCGTGCGGATGTCCAGCCCCGGCTCGACGGTTCCGGCCAGGGTCGATTTTCCCACTCCGGAGTTGCCGGCCAGCAGCGTGGTGTGTCCCTTCAGTAATTCCCGCACGGCTTCGATACCCGTGCCGTCGAGCGCCGAGACTTCGAGTACGGAGTACCCGGCGCTTTCATAGGTGGCTTTGAATGCGGCTACGGCTTCGGGATCCTGTGCCGCCAGGTCGGCTTTGGCCAGCAGAATCGTGACGGGTACGCGGTAGGCCTCGCAGGTTACCAGGAAGCGGTCGATGAACTCCGGAGCCGTCACGGGAGAGAACAGCGTCACGACCAGCAGCGCTCGGTCGAGGTTGGCGGCGATGATGTGCGACTCTTTGGAGAGGTTCGAGGCCCTGCGAATGATGTAGTTGCGGCGCGGCACTACTTCGCAGATGACTCCGGCGTCCTCTTCGTCCCGTTCGCAGACGACCCGGTCGCCCACGACTACGGGGTTGGTCGAACGTACGCCTTTCAGACGCAGGCGTCCCCGGATACGGCACTTAACCGTTTCCCCGGCGTTCGTGCGGACGTCGTACCAGCTGCCCGTCGTGCGGATTACCGTTCCGGTGAATTGTCGCTCCATAATTCTTGTTCATCGATTGATACCTGCTCTTTGGCCCATTCGAGCAGCGGGAAGAGCGAATCCGCCAGACGGATCATCGGACGGTAGCATACCGACCGGTCGAGCGTCTTTTCCTCGGCCAGCGTATGGTCCTTGTTCAGAGATTCGAACGCCGAGAAGAGCAGCCCCAGGATCAGCAGCGTCTTGGCTGCGGATACCGCGACACCCAGCAGATGGTCCGGGATGCCGAAGCCTGCGAAATGAAACACCTTGCGCAACAGCCGTCCCACGATCGCCACCGCGATCAGTACGACCACGAAGACCGCCAGGAAACCGCCTGCCGTCGCGAACTCTTCGTCCAGATGCAGCAATGCGCCCGCTTCGGTACCGAAGCGGATGCCGAGCCATGCCCCCAGGACGATGCCTGCGAGCGAGCAGAGTTGCAGAATGAGCCCCTGCCGCCAGCCGTTGAATACGGCCCACAGCATCAGGAGTCCGACGATCAGGTCTATTACGCTCATTTGGCTTGTGTCGTTTCGTTTATGCCGGTCGCATGCCTTCGCCGATATTACCTTTGTCCGGTGAAGGGTCCGGTATTCTTTTCGGAAGTACTTTGATCCGTTTTCAGACAACTTTCGCAAGTCGGTCCGAGCCGCGTTTTTCTTCTACAAAGATAGTGAAAGCCGGGAGAAAACGGGAACTTGTTCCCGGTTTTCCGAGGCGCATCCTATTTTCTGCAAAGATAGCGAAAGGTGAGAGCAGCGCCAAAACTTAATTTCCGGTTTTTCTGTTTCTGCGGGACCGGGATTGCAAGTGTTCCCGTTATCCGCTCCAACCGTCGGTTTTCGGTCCTTGTTCGAACGGTATTTTCCGTAAAGATACGGACAAAATGCGTATAATCGAAAATACCGATTTTTTTGATAGAGCGTCGGACTTGTAAAGATATGTATTTGGTGAAAGATTTTAAGAAACAGCGCCGCTCGGTTCTCCTCTGGTGGTTGGCTGTGTTGGATCGGTTCTAAATATAATAAATATAGGTATTTATTCGCTTTAACGGATAATGTCACGAAGATTGACGTTCAGTGCATTGCATATGATACACATGGTCTTTACCGTGAGGTTGGTGCGTCCGGATTCGATGCGGCTCATATTGGATCTTTCCATGTCGCAGCGGTATGCGAGTTCTTGTACAGTCATTTGTTTTTCTTTCCTTAACTCTCTGATTTTATTCGAGATAAATTTTATCTCTTCCTGGTAGCTGATTGTCATTTTAACTTTTTCAATGAAAATTTTTGTCGTACAAATATTTATATATATATTTGCACCGTGCGTATCATATATGATACGCTTTCGGAGAGTTAATACGCTCATAATAAAATATATATAGTATATGAACTCATTTCAAAACACTTATCAATTATGAAAAAAACACTATTTGTGAAGTTTCTGTTCTTACTTCTGTGCGGGAGCGTGCTGACTACCGCAGGTTGTAAGGATTACGATGACGACATCGACGCCTTGCGTAATGATGTCGAAGATCTGAAGGGGGCGGTTGTCGAGCTCAACGGTTTCGAGAATCGTATTGCGGCGTTGGAACGGACCCAGGCCGCTTTCGAAGCGATCGATTTTTCCGGGTTTGCGAAAAAGAGCGATATTTCTTCGTTGCAAACCCAGATCGAAGGATGTGTCAAAGACAGCGATCTGGCTGCGAAGATCGTCGCAGCGATCGAATCTTCACTCGCCGACGGGGCCTTGCAGGAGAACCTGAACAGTCTGAAATCGGGTATTCTGGAAGAAATAGCGGGTATTTACGCTACCCAGGAAACACTGGAGAGCGTTCAGGAAACGCTGGAAAATATGATTGAACTCAAAAAGGATGCCGCAGGTTTTTCGCTCGAAGTGACGCAGCTCATCGAATCTTACCTGTCGGACAATGGTTTCGAGGCTGCCGGTGGAGAGCTGACCGACAGTCAGGTGAGCCAGATCGAAACCGCCGCCTCGCAGTGGATCGCCGATGCTATCAAGGCCGAACTCGAGACGGCCGGCAGCTCGATCAATAAATGGCTGGGCGATGAACTGGCAGTTTATATGGACCAGATGACATTGGGCGACAACCTGTTGGGGCAGGTTTCCACGCAGGCGATCGCATCGGTTATGGAGGAACTGGACAAGGAGGCCAGTGCGCTGACTGAAAAGATCCAGGGACTGATCCGGGAAAACAACGGTTCGCTCGTGATTTCCAAAGACCAGCTCGACCAGGAATTTCAGAATTACCTGGCGACGTTGGAGGCCAATGTCGGTTTGCTCGGTAGTCGTATCCAGTCGATCGTTTACCTGCCGGATTATGTGGACGGTCTGATCTATTTCGGCAACGGGGAGCAGTATATCGTGTTGTCCCGTGAGAACGAAGTTACGCACGAAACCGAGTACCGGAATCTTTATTTGCGTCCCAGTGAGGAAGGCGAGCAGATCGCGACTCTGCGATTCCGTATGACGCCGGCCCGTGCTGTGAAAAAATATGCCAATACGGAGGCCATGTCGCTCATAACCGAAGAGGTCGGAACGCGTGCGGCGGCCGGTTTTACGATCGAAGAGATCAAGGACATCGATGAAACGACCGGCGAATTTACCATTGTCGCTACGACGGATTACGATTATGTTTCCGCAGAAAAGGCCGGCAAGACGCAAATGGTCGCTCTCCATGTCGATGGTTCGGCGTTGAGCGAAGGCGAATCGAACGATTTCGAAACGGACTTTACGTCGGCTTTTATCGGAACCGCCTATGCCAAAGCGGGTATTCAGATCCCTGTGACGAATTTCGTGTTGGCCCGGGCCGATGCCGAGAATGAGGGCGAATACGTCGAATATACCGACGAGGTGACTACCGAAGTAAAATATACGGACAAAGAGGTTCATGGCGTGTTGGCCGGATATACGGTCATGTATAAGGACGGTGAAACGATCCTGCCGCTCGCAGAGGCTGCCGAAGCTAATAATTGGACCGTGGATCTGGCGGCGCTGGTATCGGCGTCGGCGGAATTTACCTTCAGTGATCCGGGTAGCGAGGAGTTGTATGCCGTCGATGGAAAGGCGCTTACATTCGCTGTTGCCGAGTCGGAAACTGCGTTGATCGGACAGACAGTAACCGCTGCTGCGACTTATGCATTGCTCGACGAAGAGGGATTTTCGCTCGAAGTGAAAGCCGGTGCCGTGAATAAATTCTCCATCGCACCCGACGGTGTCGAACTTTCCACGCCGAAATCCGAAGTGATGTGGACGTATGCTGCCGCTACCTCCGACGATACGTATGAGGCGAAAGGACTTGTGCTGACTCCGGATAAGGGTATGCTTTCTGCCGTTCAGTATAATGCGCTCAAGGATAATGAGAATCTGGTTGTCGAACTTTACCGGGGTACGGAGCTTGTATCGGAGATCGTCCCGTCGATCGAATTGCCGGCTACTCCGACCTATGATACGGATGTGCAAACGGTCGATTTGAAATTGGTCGGCGATCTGGCACAGAGTGCTGAATATGTCGTAAAAGCCGTTTATACCAACGACGATAAGACCGTCGTAACGATTACGATCCCCGTATCCGTAACGGGTATTCCTGAAATTCCAATGCTGGAGCAAACGCTCGAATTGCCGTATAATGCGGCATCCTCGACGGGCCATCACATCGCCGTCGAAGAATTCCGTGCGCTCCTTTGGGAGAGTCTGGATCAGACGGCCCGGGCGCAATTCGGAGAGGAAACGTTCATGCAGCTCTCCTGGACGAGCGACATGGTGAAGGATGAAGCCGGCAACTATGCGACGGTCGGAGCGAGCGGTAAGAACATCAACTTTGTCTTCGGCAAAGCTGCGGCTCTGAATGTTTCCTACACCGTGAAGAACCTCTTTACGACTGCCGATCCCGTACTTACGTTCGAAGCTGTCCTGCACGTGACTGTTACGGCTCCCGAAATCGAGTTGCTGCGCGGATCGTCGCTTTCGGACGACGATCGTGCCCAGGCCGTAATGAAGATCGAAGGCAGCACGCTGCAGATCGATGCATTCGACCTGTCGAAAACCTGGTACATCGCAAAAGATGCTCCGGCAGAAGCAAAGGTCGTTTATGCGACCCAGGCAGAAGGGGCTGTCATCACGGATGCGACACTCGATTGGGGTACCTGCGACGAATTGTCGATCGTGGTTACCGCCCAGGTGATGTATGGTGGCAAGGCGTTGGGCGAGCCGAAGACCTTTACCGTATCGATCGCTGATCCGATCGCTGACGCGACGATTGCGGTCGAAACCGGAAAACTCGTCGCCAAAGTCGATGAAGATGTAACGCTGGATGTCGCTACGTTGCTTACATTGAAGGCGGTCAATGACGTGAATGTATTCGATGGTTCGACAAATGCGCAGAATACCAATACGGCGGTAGCCGCAACCATCGAATATGGCGAGGCGGTGGTTTCCATCCCCGACGGCCGTGTGAAGTTCGATGCGGAGAGTCATGTTCTTACGGTAGTCGAAGGCGGTGATTTGGAACTGATGAAGGAGATTACCGTAACGATTCCGGTGAAATATGTCTATACGTTCGGCGAACGTACGGCGCAGATCGTTGTGAATGTGACGAAATAACCGCATCGTGGACGGCGATTGTTTCAGGTTTTCTTCCTGCGGGGGAAGGAGCGGAAGAAGATAACCGGAAAATCGCCGGGTGAAAAGGCTCCGAATCTTTATTGAATGGCGGGACCGGCTCTATTCAGAGCCGGTCCCTTTTTGATATGTTTTTGCGGAGGATATGACGGCAATACGAGTGTAGGCGACACTGCGGCGAAGGCTGTGGGTATGCGGCGGTCGGATGCGAAAATCGTGAATTTTCCGGTATATTCGGGCGTATAACCTGCCGATCGGGTTATGCACTGTCGGCTGATGTTGAGTATATTCTGCGCCTCGTGCGAAGTATTCTCTGTTTTTTCTGTCGCTTGGAAATTCCGGATATTGATTTTTCGGTTGCGTTTATCCGAAGAACAATCCCCTCTTGCGGAGGGGATTGACGTATCGAGTTGTATGCTTCGGAAGCGTACGGTCCGGAAAAGGTCCGGATTTTTAACGGGCAGATGCCTTTTATTCCCGCTCTTTTTTCCGCAGTTCGGCGAAACAGTGGCGGCAGATCGGTTCGTAGGAGTCCTGCGCACCGAGCATCACCTGTTTTTCGTCGTTGGTCAGGCGGTGCGAATGGTGCGCCAGGTTGCCGCACCGTACGCAGATGGCGTGTACTTTGGTTACGTACTCCGCCGTAGCCATCAGCGCCGGCATCGGTCCGAAGGGCTTGCCCGTGAAGTCCATGTCGAGGCCCGCCACGATTACCCGCACCCCGCTGTCGGCCAGTTGCCGGCAGACCTCCACCAGTCCCTGGTCGAAGAACTGCGCCTCGTCGATGCCCACGACATCGACGTCCGAGGTCATCAGCAGGATATTCTGTGCCGAATCTACCGGCGTGGAGCGGATCGCGCTGGCATCGTGCGAAACGACCTCCTCTTCGGAGTATCGCACGTCGATGCGGGGTTTGAAGATTTCGACCCGCAGGCGGGCGAATTCGGCCCGCTTCAGGCGGCGGATCAGCTCCTCGGTTTTGCCCGAGAACATCGAGCCGCATATCACTTCGATCCAACCTTTCTGGCTGGCATTTTCCAAAAACATATTATTACAACTTTGCTTCGTTTCCTTATTCCGGACACCGGCCGGTCGTTACTCTTCGACCCGGGTGATCCGGGCTCCGAGGGCGTTGAGGCGTCCGTCGATGTCCTTGTAACCGCGGTCGATCTGTTCGATGTTCTGGATCGTGCTCGTACCTTCGGCGCTCATCGCCGCGATCAGCAGCGCCACACCCGCACGGATGTCGGGCGAAGTCATGCGCGTAGCCCGCAGCCGCATCTGGTGGTCATGTCCGATCACCGTCGCGCGATGGGGGTCGCAGAGGATGATTTGGGCCCCCATGTCGATCAGCTTATCGACGAAAAACAGGCGGCTTTCGAACATCTTCTGGTGAATCAGCACCGAGCCTTTGGCTTGGGTGGCCACCACGAGGAATACCGACAGCAGGTCGGGCGTGAGGCCCGGCCAGGGTGCGTCGGCGATGGTCATGATCGAGCCGTCCATGAAGTTCTCGATGCGGTAGTGCTCCTGTTGGGGAATGTAGATGTCGTCGCCGTGCTGTTCGAAGCGGATGCCCAGGCGGGCGAACTGGGCGGGGATGATGCCCAGGTTCTCGAACGAAACGTTGCGGATCGTCAGCTCCGAACGGGTCATGGCTGCCAGGCCGATGAAGCTGCCGACCTCGATCATGTCGGGCAGCAGCGTGTGTTCGGTGCCGTGCAGCTCCCGGACACCCTCGATGGTGAGCAGGTTCGAGGCGATGCCCGAGATGCGTGCGCCCATGCGGTTGAGCATCAGGCACAGTTGCTGGATGTAAGGTTCGCACGCGGCGTTGTAGATGGTCGTGAAACCCTTGGCCATCACAGCCGCCATGATGATATTGGCCGTGCCGGTCACCGAAGCCTCGTCGAGCAGCATGTAGCACCCCTTGAGTTCCTTGCAGCGGACTTCGGAGCAGGCGGCCGCAGTGTCGAAATCGAGCGTGGCGCCCAGCTTCTGAAAGCCGATGAAGTGGGTGTCGAGCCTGCGGCGGCCGATCTTGTCGCCGCCCGGCTTGGGCATGTAGCCCACGCCGAAACGCGCCAGCATCGGACCCAGCAGCATCACCGAACCCCTGAGGCGGCTGGCCCGGCGGCAGTAGTCGTCCGAGCGTAGGTAGTCCGGGTCGATGTCGGCAGCTCGGAACGAATAGCTCTCTTCGGACAGGCGCTCCACTTCGACGCCCATCGCCTGCAGTAATTCGATGAGTTGTATCACGTCCAGGATCTGCGGGACGTTGTGTACGATTACCTTTTCCTGCGTGAGCAGCGTGGCGCAGAGGATCTGAAGCGCCTCGTTTTTGGCGCCCTGGGGCGTGATTTCACCGCGCAGCCGGCGGCCGCCTTCGACTTTGAATATTGCCATGTTCGATCTGTTTTGAGCGAATGGGGGAGGCGAACCTTGCGGCAAACGCCGCTCCGGATTTCCCGGAATATCTCCCATTATTTTACAAATATAGTGAAAACCGTGCGGCGGGCCAAATTTGTCCGGGCCGTCGGGGTGTATTTTCTATTCCATAACGAGGGGCGTAAAAGGAAGCGGCAGTCGCATTTATGCGAACTTGCCCGAATCGCATTCTGTCTTTTCCTACAAATATACGGAATAGGTCGGAAATCGAAAAGGGGAAAACTGAAAATTAGAATCGGATTGATAAATATCATCGGCCGGATTCATTGCCCGTGTTTTTAGTCTGTCATATGCCCTCTTTCGCTGCCGGATTAACCGCTGCCACAGGTACAGGAGATGTGTCCCGTAACGGGATTCGAGGCGGGTGATTCGTTGTCACAGGCAGTGCGGATTGTGTGTTTGCGGAAAATCGGTGGCGTACTTACCTCCGGGGTACTCGGAGCGGAAGGACGCAAAGTCTTCGAGTGCGTTGCGTTCGCCCGGCGAGGCGGTAAACCAGGATCGGATGCGGCTCTTTTGCCCTTTTCTGCGAAAGAAAAGGCGTGTGAACTATGCTGGGAACCGGTAATTTTTGCCTTGCAGCTTTTACGGCCTTCTTGAAAAAAGGCTGTGGGCACTTTCACTTTGTCGCCGGAAAAAAGTAGGGACGCACCGCTTAAAAGATTGGGTCGGAAAGAAGCGTTTCTACCGACTGAACAGCAAGGGCGGTGCATCAATGCACCGCCCTTGCTATGGCTTGAATCCCGAAGGAATTAAGCGTACTTGAACGTCGATTCGTCCGATACGGTCAGCTTCTTACGACCCTTCGCACGGCGCGCAGCCAAAACCTTGCGTCCGTTGGCCGTAGCCATTCTCTGACGGAATCCGTGCTTGTTGATTCTCTTCCGGCGCGAAGGCTGGAATGTTCTTTTCATTGCCATAGATCTATCGTGTTTTTATTGTTTTAGCGTACAATGCGGAGTGCAAATGTATAATCTTTTTCTTGATCTGCCAAAAATATCGTAAATTTTTCTTCTTCTTCGTTCCGGGTGCGACTCCGCACAATCCGCTTTCGTCCCGTGTCTTACGATCGGTTACCGTTCCGGTGCCGTGTCTTTGAAGAGGTCCGCCTCGCCCCGTTCGACCTTGCCGTACATGTCGGCCAGTTCGGCGATGACGGGAGAAACGTATTCGATGGTGTCGCTCACGGCGCTCTTGCCTCCTTCGCCCTTGATGCGGTAGAGCATCGCGGCGTAAAGCGCCCGGAAGCAGAGTTCGATGTCGCTCATTTCGCGCCCCAGCACGGCCCGCAGACGCGGCAGTTCGGGTTCGAGCTTGGCGAAAGTCTGACGGTAGTGCTCCCCGATCGGCAGCTTCATCAGTTGCAGGTGCAGGTCGTTCAGGTCCCCTATCAGATGCAGCGTATGCTCCAGGTGTCCCTTTTCCTCTTTGCCCTCTTCGCGCAGCAGGTTGGCGATGTCCATGTACCAGAGCAGGTAGTTGTGGCGTTGTCCCTCTTCGATTCCGCGCGGAGCGATGAGCTGCGAGTAGATGGCCTCGGGGCTGAACTGGAGCGCCCGGAGCAGGTCCTCGATCTGCCAGAGGTAGAGAATGTATTCGGCGATGTTTTCCCGCCGTTTGGCCAGTGCGATGTCCATGGTGAATTTCGTTTTGCTTCCCGGCGGGAGGCGGAGTTACTTGATTTTGTTGAGCCACTGCAGCGGCCCGTCCTTGTGTTCGAGGAAGTAGCGCTGCGATTTGAGCAGGTTGCGCGACTGAAGCACCATGCTCTTGGTTTCGTTCAGGATCGTCAGGTAGAGGATGCTGGCCTTGGTGTTGGAGCGGTTCTCGTTGATACGCGTCACCTCCGACTTGATGGCGTCGGCGATCGCCTCGAAAAGCCGGTCGCGCATTTCGAGCACCATGTCCAGGTCGGAGAAGTCGCCCGTACGCAGCATGTTGTTGATGTGGCGGTAGATCGACTCCACTTCGTCGTTGATGTGCATCAGGTCCTCGGTCTGCTCTTTCGAGAGTCCCTCGTGGTTGTTGTCGATGTGTTCGAACGCCGGACGGGTGATGTGCGCCAGCGCCTTGGTCATTTCGTTCAGATAGTCCACCACCTGTACGTAGTAATGGGCCGTATCGATGTCGCCTTTCTGCAGTTTGCGCAGGGTGGGCAGCAGGGAGTACTTGCGTTCGCGCGACTGGTAGAAGAGTTCGTTGGATTCGCGCACCATTTCGCGCAGCACCTTGCGGTTCTCTTTGAAGACGGCGATCAGCGTGCGGTCGTAGATGCGGGTCGTGCGCTCCATCGTGGCGCACACCTCCTGCGTGATGTTATAGATGATGTCGGAGCCGGTTTCGGCAGCTTTCACGGCGGCGGTTTCGGCAGCTTTGTTCTTCTTGAAGAAGTTGCTCTTGACGAGCATGTAGCCGCACAGCAGCGTGGTGACGACGAAAGCGGCGATGCCGCCGTAGATCAGTATGAGCCCCATCGCCAGGGCGATCAGGAAGCCGCCGACGGCCGTGATGAACCACCCGGCCACGACGGTCATGACGCCCGAGATGCGATACACGGCGCTTTCGCGTCCCCAGGCCTTGTCTGCGAGCGACGATCCCATCGCTACCATGAAGCAGACGTAGGTGGTCGAAAGCGGCAGTTTGAGCGACGTGGCCACCGAAATAAGCATGGCGGAGGTCGTGAGGTTCACCGTGGCGCGGATCATGTCGTAGGGGGCGCCGCTGTGCTCGATGTCTTCGTACTGGAAGCGGCTGCTGATCTTGTCCCGGATTCTTTTGGGGATCGTGCGGTCGATCGCGTTGCTTGCATTCAGGGCGGCCCGTACGATGGTGCGCGAGAAGAGCGACGAGCCGTACTGCGTCTCGCTCTCGCCCTGCGTCGAAAGCGAAATTTCGGTTTCGGTGACGTGCATCGCCTTTTTCGAGGTCCAGAGCGTGACGATCATGATGACGCCTGCCGTCATCAGCACCAGGAAATTGGCCGGAACGCTGGCGTTCAGCCCTTCCATCAGAATCGTGCTGTCGCCGGCATGACGGGCGATGCTGTATGCGTCGAATCCGGCTACCGGGACGCCGATGAAGTTCACCAGGTCGTTGCCTGCGAATGCCAGAGCCAGGGCGAAGGTGCCCGAGAGGATCGTAAGTCGCAGAATGTTGATTTTCAGCCGTTGCAGGAAGAAGAGCAGCAGGCTGCCGACGGCCCAGCACAAAAAGAGGGAGAGCAGGATATGCTGGTCGATCCATTCGATCGCGGCGCTTCCGGCGAGCGGGGTTTTGAGTCCTTTGAAGACGGCGAAGTAGAGGATCGCCGTGAAGGAGGCTCCGCACCAGAAGGCACCGAAACGGCGGAACATCGCCGTATAGCGGAACGAGAAGATCAGACGGGAGATATACATGATTAGGGTGCCGAACGTGAAAGCGATCACTACGGAGAGCAGAATCGCCGAAACGATACCCATCGCGCGGCCCGTGTTGATGAAATGGTTCAGGTCGCCCATGCCGAGGGCCTCGTCGTTGGAGATCTTGTAGATCGAAACGGCGACGGCGGCACCCAACAGGCAGAAGATCAGCGATACGGTCGTCGAAGTCGGGAGTCCCATCGAGTTGTAGAGGTCCAGCAGGATGACGTTGGCGAACATCACGCCCATATAGAGCATCATTACTTCGTGGAAGGAGAAAAGCCCCGGGTTGAACATACCGTTGCGGGCCACTTCCATCATGCCGCTTGAGGTGACCGTACCCAACAGGATGCCGATCGAGGCGACCAGCAGAATGGTCTTCATGGGGGCGGCTTTCGAACCGATGGCCGAGTTGAGGAAATTGACGGCGTCGTTGGAAACGCCCACGAAAAGGCCCGAAACGGCCAGGATTCCCAGAATAACGACGATAACGGTGTAGATTTCGCTCATGTTCGGGATTTTTTACACAAAATTTCAGACAAATTTACATTAAAAATCCGGATGGACCGGTTGCGGCGGTCATTGTTAACATTAAATTAACATGGAGTCTTTTTTACGTGCTTTCGGTTTCGGAGTTTATTATCCGGACGATCCGCACACCCGGCATGCGGGTGTGCGGATCGACATACCGGTACATGCCACGGTCGAAGGTCTGCATACCGGATGCGATGAAATTCTGGAAAAAGCACTGGAGATGGTCCGTACGGGCGAATACGACCCGGCAGCCGAAAAGTGATTCGCATGCGATGAAGATGAAAAAGAGGGGCCGTCGGCGGCCGAACCGGAAATCGGAGCGGTAAGGTATCCCAAAAGTGCCGTTCGATCCGTCTTTTGCATTTCCGAAATGCGGTTTTAGTAGCCCTCTTTGGGTGCGTAGCGGCCCGAAGCTCCCTTCGTGGAGGGGAGCCAGGGAAAGGGTAGAATTTACAAATGCGCCCATGAGCCGCGAATAGGCGACCGTCGGATAATGGTATCTTGGGACATATGATTACCTTTCGAAACTATGATTCTTGGCGATTTCGGCGTACACAGCGACATAAAAAAGGGTTGTCTAATGCACATAGACAACCCTTTTTTGTAAAAATCCGCCGATTTACTCCTCGTCGGTGTCGGTATAGGCCTTCAGCAGCTTGTCCTGCACGTCCGCCGGAACCTGTTCGTAGGAGGCGAATTTCATCGTGTAGGTCGCGGCACCCGAACTGAGCGAAGAGAGCGTCGTCGAGTAACGGTACAGTTCGGCCAGCGGTACGCGGGCGTTCAGGCGGTCGAAGCCCTTGTCGGACTCCATGCCCATAATCATCGCCCGGCGGTTTTGCAGGTCGCTCATGACGGCGCCCATGTAGTCGCTCGGCGTGAGGACTTCGACGTCGTAGATCGGCTCCATGATCTTCGGTCCCGCGTTGCGGAACGCCTCTTTGAAAGCGTTGCGGGCCGCCAGCTTGAACGAGATCTCGTTCGAATCGACCGGGTGCATCTTGCCGTCATAGACGATGACGCGGATGTCGCGGGCGTAGGAACCCGTCAGCGGACCTTCGTCCATCTTCTCCATGATGCCTTTCAGGATGGCCGGCATGAAGCGGGCGTCGATCGCGCCTCCGACGATCGCCGTATAGAACTGCAGCTTGCCGCCCCAGGGCAGGTCGTACTCTTCCTTGCCCTTGATGTTTACCGCCAGTTCTCCCTTGCCGGGGATCTTGTAGCTCTTGGGTTCGGGCATGCCTTCGGTGTAAGGCTCGATCAACAGGTGCACCTCGCCGAACTGACCCGCGCCTCCCGACTGTTTCTTGTGGCGGTAGTCCGCCTGGGCTACCTTGGTGATGGTTTCGCGGTAGGGGATCTTCGGTGCGATGTAATCGTACTGGAGCTTGTTCTCCGAGGCGATGCGCGAGCGCAGGATGTTCAGGTGATGTTCGCCCTGGCCCTGGATGATGGTCTGTTTGAGCTCCTTGGAGTAGTCCACCAGGATAGTCGGATCTTCGTATTTGGCGTCGTTCAGGAGCTTGCCCAGTTTTTCGTCGTCGGCCTGGTCCTTGGTCTTGATCGCCGCACGGTAGCGGGGTTCGGGGAAGACGATCGGGTCGATCGTGACGGGCGTTCCGGGCGCCGAGAGCGTGTCGTTGGTGCGCGTGCCCTTGAGCTTCACCGTGCAGCCGATGTCGCCGGCGGCCAGTTCGGTGACCTTGATGCGATTCTTGCCCGCGACGGCGAAGAGCTGCGAGAGCTTCTCCTTGTTGCCCGTGCGGGTATTCAGGAGTTCCATGCCTTCGGTGATTTTGCCCCGGATGACGCGCAGGTAGGATATTTCGCCGATGTGCTGTTCGATCTGGCTTTTGAAGATGAACGCTACGGCCGGAGCCGCTTCGTCGGCCCGGATCTCCTCTCCTTCGGTCGAGAGGAAGGCGGGGGCCTTCAGCGGGCCGGGCGCTACGTTGATGATGAACTCCATCAGGCGCTTGGTGCCGATGTCGCGCTTGGCACTGCCGCAGAATACGGGCATGACCGCCCGACGGGATACGCCGATTTTCAGGCCCGAACGGATGTCGTCCTGCGTCAGTGTGCCCTTCTCGAAATAGAGTTCCATCAGGGCGTCGTCGTATTCGGCGGCTGCCTCGACCAGCTCCTTGTTCAGAGCCTGGGCCTTCTCCGCTTCTTCGGCCGGGATGTCGAGCTCTTCGCGGGTGCCGTTCTCATCCTTGAAGCGGTACATTTTCATCAGCAGCACGTCGATGAAAGCATCGAATCCCGGGCCCGGATTGACCGGATACTGGACTACGACGGGCTTCACGCGCGAGGCCGCACGGATGGATTCGAGCGTAGCGTCGAACGACGCCTTGTCCGAATCGAGCTGATTGACGAAAGCGATGAGCGGCTTGTTCAGCACACGGGCGTAACGGGCCTGGATCTCGCTGCCTACTTCCCAGCCGTTCTGGGCGTTGAAGACCATGACGCCCACGTCCGCCACCTTGAAGGCCGAGAAGAGGCTTCCGCAGAAATCGTCCGATCCCGGACAGTCTATGATGTTGAGCTTGCGCTCCATGAATTCGGTGAAGAGGATGGTCGAATAGATCGAGCGCTTGTACTCGTGCTCGATATCCGTGTTGTCCGAGAGCGTGTTGTTCGCCTCTATGCTACCCCTGCGGTCGATGACCTTACCCTCAAAAGCCATCGCTTCGGCAAGGGTAGTTTTTCCCGTGCCGGGAGCGCCGATAAGAACGATGTTCTTGATTTCTTTCGCTGAATAGTTTTTCATATTCGTTATCTTTTTATAAGGTTTTTGCGATACCGATTCGTCCTGGCGGAAAATCCGCCGGTGATTTTCAAACTTCGCCTTATAAATATACGAAAAAAATCGATCGGCCAAATTTCCGGGCATAAAAAATCGCCCGAAGAGGGGCGATTTTTTTAATTTTTCAAAAATGTCGAACCTGAATCCCCCGGCGGGCGTTTGTCCGGGTGTTCCGGTCGGCGGCGGATCATACTTCGACGCCGGTCAGTTCGCGGACGGCCCGGCGCCCCTCGTCGCCCAGGGAGAGCGAATACGAATTGACGAAGAAGTCGATGTGGTGGTCGATCACCCGGTCGTCGAGCTCCCGGGCGTGCTCCTTAATATAGGTGCGGGATTCCTCCCGGTGTGCGAAAGCATATTCGATGCTCGTGCGGAGCAACCGTTCTATTTCGCAGCGAAGCTCTTCCGGCAGTGTCCGTCGGGCGACGATGGCTCCCAGCGGAAGCGGCAATCCGGTGCGGGATTCCCACAACTCTCCCAAGTCGGCGACCAGCTCCAGGCCCAGTTTCCGATAGACGAAACGGCCTTCGTGGATCAACACCCCGGCGTCGTACTCCCCGCGTGCCACGGCGGGTGCGATTTCCGAGAAGAGCACCGGCTTTTTTTGCGTGATCGACGGGTAGAGGCGGCTCATCAGGGCGTTGGCCGTGGTGTGCATCCCGGGTACCGCGACCCGGCGGATCGAATCGGGAGGTGTTCCCTGCCGTGCGACGAAAACCGGTCCGTTGCCGCGTCCCAAAGCCGAACCGCTGTCCAGCAGGGTGTAGCGGGACTGGATTTCCGGCAGCAGGGCGTAGCTGATTTTGCTTACGTCGGTTTCGCCTGCTTCGGCACGGCGGTTCAGTTCTTCGATGTCGTAGTAGGCGACTTCGAAGGTTAGCTCCCCGCAGTCGATGCGTCCGTTCACGAGTGCGTCGAACATGAAGGTATCGTTCGGGCACGGAGAAATATGTAGGCGGATCGTGCGTTTCAAAACATCGAATCGATTAATTGCCGTTGCCTTGCTGTGTCCCGTTTTTCTTGCCTCCGAAGCGTCCCAGCAGCCAGCCGCCGCCGAAAACGGCCGCGAGGAGCAGAATCTTCCACAGCTGGTTCGAGAGCCAGAAATAGATGTTTTTCGAGAAGACGACGATCAGCACGAAGGCCACGACGATCAGAACGATGTAAATAATCCACTTTTTATTCATAATCCGAAAGTATTCGAATGATTGTTTTTGCTAATTTTTCTGCACTTTCCTCGATGCGCCAGGCCGAACGCGGGTCGTCGGTATAGTTCGACACGGCCCGCACCTCGGCGCCGGGCACTCCGAATGCCCGGCAGACGGCCAGGAAAGCGGCTCCTTCCATATTTTCAATTTGCGTGCCGGACGCTGCGACTCCCGTGCGGTTGGTCGTATTGCTTTCGACGGTCCGCAATCCTGCCGGAATGAAGTCGGCCGCATAGCGGACGGCGTATTTCCCGGGCAGTTCGGCGATTCGCTCCCCTGCGACCGCGACGACTTCGCATACGGCTACCGAACGGTCGGAAGCTCCGGCGATGCCGGCCAGGATCAGTCGGTCGGGGTGTTCCTCCGCGATGATCCGGGCCGTCGCTGCGGCTGCGGCCGCCATGCCGACTCCCGCGATGCGGACCGGCGCATCGGGACATGCGGCCCGCAGCGGGGCCGCCTCCGTTTCGGTCGGGATGAGGATCAGCGTTCGCATTTTATTAGGAGGATTAGCGACCGACGACGGCTTCCAGCTCATCGACCGTGATGGGGATGCGCTTGTCGCCTCCGATCATGCGACTGCCCGTTTCGGTGACGATGATGTCGTCCTCGATGCGGATGCCGCCGAAGTCGCGGTAGGCGTCGAGGGCGTCGTAATCGACGATTCCCTTGTATTTGCCCTCGGCTTTGCATTTGTCGATCAGCGCCGGGATGAAGTAGATGCCCGGCTCGTCGGTCATCACCGTGCCCGGCTCGATGCGCCAGGTCGAACGCTGGATGCAGGTGCCCGACTTGGCGGCCTGCTCCGCGATTTCGGAGAAATCGAAGCTACGTTCCCCGATGGCTTCGCAGTCGTGCACGTCCAGGCCCATGCCGTGTCCCAGTCCGTGAGGCATGAAGAGGGTCATGGCGCCGGCAGCGACGGCATCTTCCGCCGTGCCGCGCATCAGGCCCAGCGAGATGAGGCCTTCGGCCAGGATGCGGTACGAGGCGTTGTGGATATCCATGTACGGCATGTGAGGGGCGATCATGGCGGCCACCCGGTCGTGCGCCGCCAGCACGATGTTGTAAATGTCTTTTTGTTTCTGGGTGAACTTGCCGCTTACGGGGTAAGTACGGGTGTGGTCGGAACAGTAGTAGCTCAATCCCTCGGCTCCGGCGTCGCACAGCAGCAGGCGGCCGTTTTGCAGTACGCCGTCGCTGTGCAGGTTATGCAGCGTTTCGCCGTGCTGCGACACGATCGGCGGGAACGACACGCCCCGTCCGAATGCTTTGGAAATGCCTTCGATCGTGCCGGCGATTTCGCGCTCGACGATGCCGGGACGGCACATCTTCATTGCCGTAGTGTGCATGGCGTAGCCGATGTGGAACGATTTTTCGAGCTCCTCGATCTCCTCGGGACCTTTCTTTTCCCGCATCTCGGCTACGGCCATCATCAACTCGACCGACTTGTGATCGTGCAGTGCGGCCGGTTTGAGTCCCAGCAGGTCGGCGAGCAGCAGCTTGGTTTCGCCTCGGTAAGGGGGCAGGTAGTGGATGCGGCGTCCCTGGACGATGGCTTTGGTCAGGTGCGTTTTCAGGTCGGCCAGCGGGAAGGTGTTCGAAACGCCTGCTTCGGCCCCTTGTTCGCGCAGCGAAGGCTGCGGCCCCGTCCAGATGATGTCTTCGACCGTGAAGTCGTCGCCGTACAGCGCAACCTCTCCGGAGTCGGCATCGATCAGGCCGACCAGTGCCGGGGTGTTGAGTCCGAAATAATAGAGGAACGAGGAGTCCTGGCGGAAATAATAGGCGTTGTTGAGGTAGTTGTTGGGTGTGAGCATATTGCCCGGAATGAGGATCAGGCCGCTGCCCATCTTGCCGCACAAGGCGCTGCGGCGTCGGATGTAGATTTCTTTTGCAAACATAGTCGTATATTTTTATAATTTTCCGGCGAAACGGTTCGTTCTTCGAGAGGACGGGCCCGGCTTCTGTCCATCCGCGATGCCGGAGCGCACGCCGTCCGAACCTAATTTTGGTAAAGGTAGTGAAAAAAATCGGTAATTCGTGTCATAAAACGACTCCTTGTGACGTTTTATTAAAAATAGTGTGTCGAAACGGCTTCGGGAGTCTATGCCGGTTTTCGCAAATCGCTTCCGATTCCGCCGGACCGAATGGGCGACGGGACGCAGGGAACGGGTTCTGCGGCCGGATCGTCAGTAAAAATGGAGCGGATTTTAGATGACCTATTAAAAAAAATACTATATTTGTCCCATTGGTCTGTTGTCACGAAGAAAATACCCGTTCGTGGCATTTTAATGTAAATTTCAAAATTATTGAACTATGAAAAAAATCTTTTGTCTGACGATTTTGGCTGTCCTGTGCACTTTCGGCGTTGCATCGGCACAGCAGTTTCCCAGTGTGCAGATCGAAACCCAGGATGGCAAGACGATCGACACCAAAACCCTGATCGACGGCAAGACCCCGGTCATCATCTCTTTCTGGTCCACCACCTGCAAGCCCTGCATCAAGGAGTTAGACGCCATCAGCGAGCAGATGATCGACTGGCTGGACGAAGCAGACTTCCGGGTTGTGGCTGTTTCTGTCGATGATTCCCGGTCTATTTCCCGAGCCAAGGCTCTGGCGGCCAGCCGCGGTTGGACTACCGATTTGATGGTGGCCTACGATAAGAACCAGGACTTCAAGCGTGCATTGAACGTGAATGTAACTCCCCACGTGTTCATCTTCGACAAGGACGGAAAGATGGTGTATTCGCACACGAGCTATCTGCCCGGCGGTGAGATGGAGCTGATTCAGAAGATCAAGACCCTGCAGTAGTCCTGTAATTCCAAATTGAGCGACGAATGAAGCGACTTTTACGAATCACGGTCCTGTTCTCCGTAACCTTGTTGTGGTGGGGCGAAAAGGGGTATGCTGCAACTCCGGCGATGGACGCAGCAGAGAAAGAAACGGTTTCCGCAACTGTTGAAGCGGAGGCGGATAAGAAGGACCCGAAATCGGATAAAAAATCCGACGAGCCCAAACGCAAGCGGAATTTGGGTCATTTGAGCGGCAGTTTCGAAACCAATACGATCTACTATGTGGAGGACAGCAAGACCGGTGCGGTCGTTCCTCACAACAGTTACGGTTCGAACAACTTCCTGAAGCTCGACTACCAGTTGGGGCGTTTTTCGGCCGGCGTGCAGCTCGAGTATTATCCCCATCCGCTGGTCGGGACTCCGATGCAGGGTTATGAATATGTGATGGAAGGTTTCTCGATCAATAACCTGACTGAGAAGTATATCTCGTGGACGGACCGCAACTACTCGGTGACCGTCGGCGACTTTTACGAACAGTTCGGCAGCGGGTTGATCCTCCGTGCTTGGGAAGACCGGGCTTTGGGCTTCAACAATTCGCTGGGCGGTGCACGGGTCACGTTCAATATCAAGGACATCGTGGAAGGTAAGGTGCTGTATGCCTTCCCGCGTTTCAACCTGGGATACCTGTCGACCCAGATTGCCGGTGGCGACCTTTCATTCTCGCTTTCGAATGCCATCGGCTTGCTGGATCACCGGCTTTCGCTCGAGGGCAGCATCGTCAACCGGCATTTCAAGAACCTGCCTTCGTGGTACACCGAGTATCGGGACGATTATGATTTCGACCTTTCGAAGAACGTAATCAGTTATTCGGGGCGTGTCAATTACGAGTACAGGGGACTGTCGGCCAAATTCGAGTATGTAGGCAAAAGCAAGGATGTCTATCTGGACAATATGACCGGTGAAGAGGTGTTCAAGCGCGGTGACGCACAGTTGTTCGAAATCGGTTACACCGGCAGCAATTATGCTGTGATGGCGCAGTTCCGCCGCCTGAACTACATGCAGAGCCAGCTTTACCGGCCCGACGGCGGAAGCGGCAGTTTGGGCCTCCTGCCGGGCAATACGATCAATTACATTCCGGCCCTGAGTCCGCAACATACCTATATGCTGGCCGGATTGGATCCTAACAGTCCCCAGCAAAACGGAGAGATCGGCGGTCAGATCGACGCGTTTTACACGTTCAGGCGCGGTACGGCCATCGGTGGCAAGCGCGGATTGAAGATCCATGCGAATTATGCCCGCTATTATTCCATCAACGGGACGATGAGTAAACCCGGAACCAATTTCTACTACCGGGATTTCTCGTTCGACATCGATAAGAGTTGGAACAGCAAACTGCGCACGGTTCTTTTCGTGTCGTTGCAGAAGAATGCGATGCACGGTGGGGAAGACGTCATCCGCCAGAATGTTTTCGTTGCGGACGTGACCTATAAGTTTACGCCGAAATTCTCGTTGCGGGCCGAGCTTCAATATCTCTATGCGCCTCATGCGGAGGGTTCCAAAGAGGTGGATGGTGACTGGGTGGCCGGATTGCTGGAAGCCAGCTTCGCCCCCAAGTGGAGTATCTTCGTACAGGATATGTACAACCACGGCGGTTCGGAGATCAACTACTACTCGGCGGGCGCCAGCTTCACCCACTCGTTCATTCGCATCGCATTGAGTTACGGACGTAACCGCGCAGGGTATATCTGCTCGGGCGGTGTTTGCCGCGAGATGCCGGCTTATACGGGCGGTAATCTGGCGATGACGCTGACTTTCTGATCGTGAAGATTCTGATCGTCGAAAATTCCCGTATGTTTGAAAATCTAAGAAAGAGAAAAATCAACCAAAATTACTGAAATTATGAAAGGACGAACTAAATTTTCAACTATTTCATCGCCTGCATTGCGACGCTCTCTCTGGCGACTTTCGCAGCGTGCAGCGACGATGATCCGGAGACTCCGTCCGGCAAATTGGTGCTGACGGCGAGCGCTTCTTCTTTTGTCGCCGGTGAAGGCAACGTGACTTTCATGGTGACGTATGACGGGGAGGATGTGACCTCGCAAGCAGCGATTACCAATGTGACGACCGGTGAACCGGTGGAAAACGCTGCGTGGACCACGACAGAGATCGGCGAGTACAAGTTCCAGGCTGTTTACGACAGCTATACTTCGGATCCCGTTACGGTAAGCGCCATAGACAAAAACAAAGACAAAGAGTTCTATCGCTACGTACTGCTGCTCAAGTTTACGTATATGACGTGCGGGAATTGTGTTACGGCACAAGGATATTTCGATGCGCTGGATGAAGCGGACCGTGACCATTTTCTGGTCGTTGCCGCCCACCAGCCTGAAGGAATGCCAATGGATCCTTATTGGTGTTCGGAGGGGATTAGTTTGAAGAGTAAGATGAAAGTAGGTGTGTATTCTACTTGGTCTTATAATTTCGAGGATTTGGTTGTCGGTATCGGAGCGGGTGCCATTTCCAAAACTTCGATCCGGCAGCAGATCAGTCATGCGGAGAAAACCTATCCGGCCGTTTGCGGTGTGAAAGCGACCTCCACGCTCGAAGGTTCGACGGCTAAGATCGAGGCGACCGTTCAGTTCCAGCAGGCCGGTAATTACAAGATCGCTTGCGTGCTGGTTGAGAATAATATTGAAAACAAGGAGACGTACAATACTTTCAACCATGTTTTGCGTGCGGCCCAGACCGATATGGAGGGCGATGCCGTTACGCCGGCCGTAACTGCTCCGGAGGAGCGTACGTTCAATTTCGAGGCGACGATCGGGGAGGACTGGAATGCCGAGAACTGCGCCTTCGTGGTTTATGTATTCAAAGAGGAGGCCAATGGCAAGTATATTGTCAATAACGGTGCTGAATGTACTGTTGATGGTTCTGTGGATTACAGATATGAGTTGTAGGATATAATTTGTATAAAAAAATCCTTTGCTAGCAACAGTAAAGGATTTTTTTTATATCTTGCAATGTGTTAAAACTTTAATTATTGTTAGAAGTTTTTTTTGAAAATGTTGAATTGTAAGAGAATATTATCTTTCAATAGATAATGAGTAACTTATACATTTTTACTTTTGATTTTTTCATCCAATTTTAACCTTTAATCAATAATAACTATGAAATGGCATTTTAATTTCTTTAGATTTGCTGTCATGTGTGCGGCTTTTGTTGCCCTTGCCGGTTTTATGGCTTGTAGCGACGACGATTCCGAATCCGGCCCGGAACTTGTCTTGTCAGCGAGTACCTCTTCGTTAGCGGGGGGAGGCAGCGTGACATTTACGGTGGCTTTTGAGGACAGGGATGTAACCGCCGAGGCCGTGATTAAGAATGTAACCTCTGGCTCTGAAGTTCAGAATGCCACTTGGACGACGAATGTGGCAGGTACCTATGAGTTCCAGGCCGCATACGATGGCATGTTGTCGAACGTCGTTTCGGTGAAGGTAGAATCTGACTCGGAATCCGATGCTTTTTACCGACATGTGTTGTTGACGAAGTTCACGGCGACATGGTGCGGGCCTTGTGCGCAGGCGCAACGGTATTTCGAGCAATTGAAACCGGAAGAATCCGAACGTTTCCTGGTTGTCGCCGCACACCAAGGGGACCGATTGACTGTCCCGGTAGGGAGCGCACTCGGTGCGAAGTTGGGGTATCAGTATGTGCCGACTTGGAATTATGATTTTAGAACAGTCTTTGAAAGTGTAGGTACGGGAGGTATTACGGCGACGTCGATCCGTAACCAGATCAAGAGTGCTATGGAGGAGTATCCGGCCGTTTGCGGTGTGAAGGCCGAGTCGGAACTTGACGGGCAGACAGCAAAGATTCGGGCGACGGTAAGGTTCCAACAGGCCGGTAATTATAAGATCGCCTGTGTGCTTACCGAAAATGATATTCAGAAAACTAACAATGAAACGCTACCCGTTTTCAACCATGTTCTGCGGGCGGCACTTACGAATATGGAAGGTGATCCGATCGCTCCTGCCGTTGCGGAAGCCGGTGAGCGCAGTTTCGATTTCGAGGTCTCCCTGAATAACGGCTGGGATTCTCAGAATTGCGAATTTGTTATTTACGTGTTCAAGGAAGAGGAGGACGCTGCCTTTATTGTCAATAACGGGGCCGTATGTCCCGTCGGCGGGAAAGTCGATTATAAATATGAGTCCGTCGAATAGTTGCGGTTGTATATAGAGAAAACAGAAAAGCCGGGATATTCTCGGCTTTTCTGTTGCGATGCTCTTTCGCATTCCGGATACATGTAAAAAATCCTCGACCGTATGGCCGAGGATATAATCGCTGCTTTAGTGTAAGCGGTGTTATTTGAGGTCCTTGGCTTTGAGGCGGACGATTTTTCCATCCCGGACAACGACCAATTCGCCATCTTCTTTTTTGACTTTTTCAATCAAACGCTTACGGGCAAGCAAAATTCCGGCGTTGATTTTCTCCTGCATCTGCTTGATCTCAATTTCGCTCATAATCTGCAATCGTTTTATAGGATAACGTATCTTCGATATGGGTTGTTATGTCTTTTCCTCCCAATGCGATGATTCTGATCTGCTCGTCAGCCGAACTGTTGTCGTAGATCGCCCAATAGTTGCAAAGGGGAATATAAAGAGCGGTCAAATTCTTTATCCCATTGGCATAGCGGCGACGAATCACATCCGAAGGAATATTGTGGCCTCCCTCTCGCACACGGGTCGCGACGCGTTCGATAGCCTGTTCGGGGGTCGGCAACCAAAAATAGAGCAGCGTCACGAAGTAACCTTTTGCTTGTGCCCGTTCTATGAACTTTACATAAGAACGCGTGGACAATGTCGTTTCAAAAGCAAAATCCGACCCTTCGGACAGCAGGTCGTCCATCCGTTGAAGCATCAATCGTCCTGCTTCGATCGCCACGCTTTCCGGGTTGAACGGCGACAGGCCTTTCGCTATTTCATCCGCATTGACGAACTCCTTGCAGCCGAGCATTTCGGGTAGTACGGTATAGGACGCAGTCGTTTTTCCTGCACCGTTGCAGCCCGCTATGATATATAGTTTTGGCATATCGTATGGACAAAGATAGCTAATTTTACGATTACAGGCTGTTTTACTGTGATAAAATAAGACGAATCAGCCCCAAAGGTCAATTTAGGCCTTCTGTCAAAGTTTGTTCGTTGGTCGTTCTATGAATTGTTTCGGATATTGCTCGTTGGAGCCATCCGGTGGGAAACGAAACTCTTTCTGCTTGTCCTCTAACGATGTATCGCCGAATATAACTGTATCGCTTTTAATATGGGCTTCGAAAAGATTGAGGTATGGTTCATCTGTGAATCCAGGCCATTTTTGTAGGTCCTGTCAGCTTTTTTGAATGGCTTTGATTTTCATTTACTTGCGTGTTGTGCAAGCAATCGAGGGTAGCAGATTCGGGGTACAACAATACAGCACAAACAGCTTTTCAACCCCTTTTTTCGCTGTGCAGAAACAAAAAAGCCAGCAGTTACATTTCTGTAAGTCGCTGGCTTTCTGAGCCGAAACCGAGATTTGAACTCGGGACCCCTTCATTACGAGTGAAGTGCTCTACCGCTGAGCTATTTCGGCCTTTCGCTGAAAGTCAGTCGGTTATAAAGTTTGAAAATGTGGATTTGGGCGCAATGTGTAACATTATGTGTAACATGACGGCCTGCGTTGTTTGCAGTTAAACAATATTGAATTAGTTGATTATTTGATAAATAGAAAAAGTGACAAACTATGTCGAAAGGGTAATTATATAGCCCCTCGTTTTTAGTCTGTCACTTGTCATTGTCAAAGGAAAAACGCCGCATTTTTTCGACCCCTCTCCTTAACCTTTATAGATACGATGCAATTCAACTCCACCGAATTATTTTGCAAATTGCATCAAATAGTTTTCGCAGAATCCCGCTAACGGGAATTTCACCATCTCGTCCCGTCCGTCGGGCGTGGTGTAATGAAATAATATAGTGTTCGCTCTGACAAGGCAGTCGAATAAATTTACCGTTTCGCTCATGCCCTCCATCTTCATCTCGTTGGCGATTATTATTCCTATTATATCGTTTATCTCTTCAAGGTCGCTTTTCCACCCGATTATTCATTGTTTGTTCTTTACAAGTGCGATTTCGACGGGTTTATTTATGTCCGCTGTTTCGGGAGAGAAAACAAAGTAAAACATTTCGGGATAAATCTCATTTTGGGGCTTTATGACAATTAAGCCTATTCCCTCCAAGATAAATATACAACTTAACTATCTTATAATTAAATATATAGTCTAATAAGTATTATCTTGGGTAACAATACAATAACAAACTAATATTATATACTCACTCGCAAATCCATTTCGTTTTTATGACGATTACAACATGTTAAAAAGTTACCAACAGGAATTTAAGTGATAAATATTCATTATCTTTGGAGCAAAAATTATAAAGATGGGAGATATAAATCGTTTAAAGTTGGTTCTTGTAGAGCAAAAACGCACAAGCAAATGGTTGGCAGAACAACTGGGTGTTAACCCTTCAACTGTTTCAAAGTGGTGTACTAATACATCTCAACCACCTTTGGAAACGCTTATCCAAATAGCACAACATTTGGGAGTAACAATTCAAGATTTATTGCGAGATACAGTGCAAACGCAAGGAGTAAAAAGGAAATTATAATGGCAAAACTAAAATTCATAGACTTGTTCGCCGGATTAGGCGGATTTCATTTAGCCTTAGAGAAATTGGGTTGCGAATGTGTTTTTGCTAGCGAGATTCAACCAGAACTTCAGTCTTTATACGAACGAAATTTTGGCATGAAATGCAGTGGCGACATCAATGAAATAGATATAACAAAAGATATCCCAGACCACGATATCCTTTGCGCTGGTTTTCCCTGTCAACCTTTCTCGCAAGCAGGGAAGCAACAAGGATTTGATGACCAAAAAAGAAGAGGAAACCTTTTCTATAAAATATGGGAAATATTGGAATGCAAAAAACCAGAATTTGTGTTTCTTGAAAATGTACCAAATTTGAAGTCTCACGACAACAAAAATACATATAAAGTGATTTATAGTACGTTGTCACAACTTTATGATATTCAAGATGACATTATTTCTCCGCATTATTTTGGTATTCCACAGCATAGGACAAGAATATACATAGTTGGCAGGCTTAAATCAAAAGGAGGATTAGTAGGATTTAATTTCCCAGAACATACGGAGAGGCCGGAATGCAATATCAATGATATCCTTGTTCCTGACGATTCAGACTATATGTCTTTGCGCCAAATAACTAAAGATCATATGGCTGCATGGCAGAAGTTCTTAGATTTACTCAATGAGAATAAATGTCAACTTCCAACATTTCCTATATGGGCAATGGAATTTGGTGCCACATACAACTATGAGGGTGCGGCACCTTATTATCAACAAAACCAACAACTAAGAGGAAAGAAAGGTAAATTTGGAGAAGAAATTACCGGAAACTCAAAGGATGATTATTTGCTAAAATTACCTGTTTATGCACAAGGTAAACCCAAAGGAAAAGCAAGACAGTTCCCTGATTGGAAGAAAATGTTTATTAGGTTGAATCGTAAATTTTATCAAGAGAATAAATCTTGGATTGATGAATGGATAGCAGATATTCGAAAGCCAGGTTTTGAGAATAGTCATCAAAAGTTTGAATGGAATTGTGGAGCCGAGGAACACCCTAATCTATACACAAAGATTGTGCAATTCCGGCCATCCGGGATAAGAGTAAAACGGCCTACATATTCTCCAGCACTTGTACTTACTACGACCCAAATTCCAATTATCCCTTGGATTGTCACTCCCAATGGAGAACAAGGTCGATATATGACAAGAAAAGAAGGTGCACGACTCCAGTGTATGGGTGATTTAAAAGAATATCCTGATACGATTGCCAGTGCTTTTAAAGCTTTCGGGAATGCTGTAAATGTGGAAGTCGTGAAACGTATTGCAGAAAACTTGATTCGCTTATCATGAAACAAATAGAAAGAGTTTCCATCGCGTTGAAACCGAATGTATACAATACATTTAGGAATCTTAACAACACAGTCTCAAATACGCTAGGAGAATATGTAGACAATGCCGTCCAAAGTTTTATCGACCACAAAAAAGAGTTATTAGAAACTGATGGCAGTAACTATAAATTAAAGGTACATATAACTATAGATTGGACAAATAGAAGCATTTCTATTTGTGACAATGCTGCAGGAATAGACGCCCAAAATTATGAGAGGGCCTTTGAACCTGCACATATACCTCTGGATGACACAGGGCTAAATGAGTTTGGAATGGGAATGAAAACAGCTTCTGTATGGCTTTCGAACAAGTGGAGCGTTCGTACAAAAGCTCTTGGAGAGATGGTTGAAAGATTCACAGAATTTGATTTGGGAAAAGTCACTGCAGAAGAAAGAGAGGAACTTGTTGTAATAGAGCAGCCCAAAATGAAAGATTCTCATTATACTGAAATAATTTTAACAGACTTATCCGAGAATGCGCCAAAACCAATGCAGATGGATAAAATCAAGAGGCATCTGTCAAGCATTTACCGTAATTTTTTACGCAGTGGCGAAGTGGAGATATTTGTCAACGAGACTCTGTTGGAAGCACCTAATTATAATATACTAAAAGCACCTTTTTACAAGACACCAGATGGAGAAAATATCCTCTGGAAAAAAGAAATCGATTTTGAAATAGATGGTTATAAAGCAAAAGGATTCATTGCTATTTTAGATAAGATTCAAAATGGAGCAAATGGATTAGTACTAATGCGGCGTGGTAGAGTAATTGTTGGAGGTGGAGATGAACGATATTTTCCTTCTGTACTTTTTGGACAATCTGGTAGTTTTAGATATAGGAGGCTCTTTGGAGAGTTAGAGCTAGAAGGTTTTGAAGTTTCTTTCAATAAAAATGGTTTCAGAGAGGAAGAAGACTTATATATGCTCATGGAAGGCATTAGAGATGAACTAAAAGCAGATGAACCAAGCCTCCTTAGTCAAACTGACAACTATAGACAGAGAGGGAAAGAGCATTATGAAAAGATATCCAAGACCATAAAAAAAGATTTGGAAAAAAAGTCAAAGCCGAAACAACTTTCGAGACAAGTTAGTGCTGTAGAAAGCAATGTAAACAATACTCAGTATATCCAAAAAAATGAAGAAAAGATCATAAAGGCAGAAGCTCTTGATAGTTGTAGTGAAACATTCCAATATAATGGGAAAAACTATATCCTAAAAATAGAACTTGTGACAGAAACCGAGGCCGATTCTTTATATTCTGTTGTTATGAATCCCGATGAAGAAAACACAGAATCCGAAGCTGCGCCTATAGTATGTAAAATAAATCTCGCCCATCCTTTCTTTACTCGCTTTGATCAGTTCAAAAAGGGGCAAGACTATACGCCAATAGTCACTATTTTTAAGGCATTAACACTGGCTGAGATTATGGCACCAGACAGAGGAACGAAATATGCTTCCAATGTCAGAATCTTATTTAACCAAGGTATATTACAGATGTAATGGAAATAGAAATTTTACAAAATAAAAAAGAAGGTTTTACTCCAATTATTGGAGAAATGACCATTGACTTGCTATCGAGATTAAAAGCTAAAGTAGATAGTGAAGGGATTGACGTGCTTCAAAAAGAAACAATAGATATATTATCCAAGTGTACAAATCCTAATAAACGAGAAAGTCAATCTATAACAAATCTAGTGGTCGGATATGTTCAAAGTGGTAAAACGATGTCATTTACGACACTGTCTGCACTTGCACATGACAACGGCTATAGGATTATTATATATTTTGCAGGGACAAAGAATAATCTTCTTTCTCAAACAACAAAACGATTAAGAACTGATTTAATCAATGGCAGTGTAAATGCCAAACACTATAAGTTGTTTGAGAATCCTACAAAAGATGACTCGCAACGTATTCGCAATGCTCTTTCCATGAGCACTAAGCCTACGATTTTGATAACTGTTCTAAAACATCACAAGTACATTACTGAACTGGCGACAATGTTCAATAATATTCAATTAAAGAACACAATTGCTAAATCTGGGGTTCTTATCATTGATGATGAAGCAGACCAAGCCAGTTTAAATGGCTACGCCTATAAAAACAGCAAATCAGAGGAGTGGGAAGATGATGAATATACAACGACTTACAGTAGTATTCTGAAACTCCGTAGCGCATTGGAAAATCACTCCTATGTGCAATACACGGCAACACCTCAAGGTCCACTACTAATAAGTATCATGGATTTGCTTTCACCTAAAAATCACACAGTATTAACACCAGGGAAAGGATATACAGGTGGTAAAACCTTTTTTGTAGATGAGCCAGGCTTGATAATAACCATAAAGCAGGATCAAGTATACCATTCAAAACACAATGACTTGACAAACTGTCCGGACTCTTTGATAAATGCATTGCAACTTCATATTATGGGCGTGGCAATCATTGTATATATCAAACAGAAAGAATCATTCTTGTCTATGATGGTACATGCAGACAGAGAACAAGATGCAAGTCAAAAATTTTATGGATGGATAAAAAACTTGATAGATGCTTGGGCAAATATGTTGGCATATGGAGAATCAGATCCGGCTTATCAGGAACTCCGAAGTTCATTTCATGAAAATTATGTAGAAGCTATTCGTTTGTATGAAAAATACAATGAACCATATCCATCTTTTGAAGAAATATGGCATTATGTTTATGATATCATTCTTGATACGAACATTGAGCTTGTAATTAGTAGAAATAAAAGACAAGGAGAAAACAAGGAAATAGATTGGTCTGGGAGTTGTTCTCACATATTGGTTGGCGCAGATATGTTGAACCGTGGCTTTACGGTTGAACACCTTGCTGTTACATATATGCCTCGCTATAGTGTAGGAAAATCTACTGCAGATACGATTCAGCAAAGATGCCGTTTCTTTGGTTACAAAAAGAATTATCTTTGGTCGTGTCGTGTTTTCTTGCCTTATGAAGTTATCATTGAGTATAGAGAATATGTTGAACATGAGGAGGAAATGCGTAATTGGTTGCTTGAGAACAAGAGTCTTGAAGATGTAGAAAGACTACTTTTAATATCTAATAGGCTGAACGCAACAAGAAAGAATATTCTTTCAAAAGATACCGTAACTACGAAGTTGTCAGGTTGGCGTAAAATGAATGCTTTTCAGGCTATCCCTGAAAATATTTCGTTCGTTGAAAGTTTTCTTACTTCCCATCAAGAATGGAAACTTTTTAAAGATTACGGAACAGAAGATAGAAACCATGCATATATAAAAGTACCTATTCAGGAATTTATTGAATTCTTGACAGAGTTTAAATTTCAGAATATGCCAGATGCTGCACGAAAACAAGCAACACTAAGATATGTCAAATATTTGAGTACCAAAACTAATACACCTTTGACACATGGATATATAATACATATGGCATATGCAAGTAGAGAAGCTCGTTTACGTGCATTCAATGAGGACACGCAACGCCTTGTAAATTTGCATTCGGGGCGTTCAACGACATCAAGTTCCGTATATCCAGGAGATGCTGCGATTAAATTTGAAGATTCATTAACCATACAGATTCACAAAGTAAAACTCAAATGTGACTCTGTTATTTGGTCTGGCAGAGAAGCATATACATTAGCGATTTATTATCCAGAAGATTTTGCTATTAACTATGTTGAAACAGAAGGTTAAATGATGAGAAAATCAATATATCAACAATATAAAAAACTGATGGGCAGCCATTCTCAATCTGCCAACTGCTATACAGTGATAAATGTGCCATTCTCTAAGACACATAAACTTGGTGTTGGAATCGATGATCGTCCTATGTTCTTTATAAGAAGTTCAATTACAGATAATGCACCCAATATTAACCTCGAACTTATCACTGTTCAGTTCAATGAATTATGTCGGCTTAAAAAAGATACTGAATCAAAATTTGTAAATGAAAACTATTATACAGTTATCACGCTAAAATCAAAACAGATAGATTATATAGAGTATTTTTTAGATGTCGTGTGTATTGTCCTTGAAAAGCTTGGCGATTTCCCAAGCCAACAGGATTTATTAAATGAAATTCAGAAACTTGTAGAACTTTTTAGGCGTTTTTCGAGACCTCCGATAAAAACTATACAAGGATTATGGGCAGAGTTATTCGTTATAGAGCACTCATCTAACCCAAGCTACCTTGTAAAGTCATGGCATACGACTACCTCAGATATTTTTGACTTTAATGATGGGACAGACAAACTGGAAGTGAAAAGTACTTCTCGTATTAATAGGGTACACAGATTCTCGCATAATCAACTAACACCAAATGAAAGTTCGATTGTTGTAATAGCGTCATTATGTGTACAACAATCTGGAGTTGGAAAAACGGTTTTAGATTTAATGGATGCTATTGAACCAAACTTAGAGAATGCAGAACTTCGTTTTCAACTTGCTGATATGATTTCAAAAACACTAGGGTCGGATTTCGAAAAAGCCTGCGAGTATTATTTTGATTACGCATTAGCATGTGACACATATCAAAAATATAATTGCAAGGATATTCCGTCTCTTGACAATAGTTCAATACCAGCAGAAATTTCTGATATTCATTATGACTGTGATTTGTCAAAAGTCACTCCACTTGGTGTACCATCTGAAATTTTTCCCAATAGCAAACTGATAAAAAGTCTATAAGATATGAGAACGGAAAAAGTCTTACCTGAAACATTGCTGCAACTTATGTTAAATGTACTTGAGACAGCACCTGATTTCATTTACAAAAAAGGGATACAACCTTTCTTGATGGAAATTGGAGGAAAAGATTACTATGTTTATGTAAAGAATTTATCATCGGCTTATTTCAAAACAAGACCAGATACTACAAGGGCACAATTACCTGTAAAGGAAGATTTTGATGAGATAAAACATTCTATCATCCCATTTGTGTTTTTAGGTTATGATAGAATTAATGATGTACTTGTTTGCTGGAATCATCATATTGCGAAACAACGTTTGAACGAGAGGAAAAGTGTTTCTTTTTATTCTCGTAGTTTCTTTCAAGAAGAGGTCGTTTCAGGGGAATTTCTAAAGAAGAATCTCAAAAATGGAGACACACCTGTTCTTTTTAAAAGGAAAGATATTGTGTCATTTTTTCGTAATATTGATTCCTTTTTCGGGAAACCAACAAACGATTCCACATCAAGATATGGCATTCCAAGCAATGGCAAGATTCTGAAGATAACGGATAATGGTCTTTTAAAAAAGTTACGACCACTTCTTGATACAGAAACTCCGCATACTTTAGAAGCGATAAAAATTACGCAGCAATATTATGGAAATTTACCAGAAATGAAGTTTAGAGATTGGGCTAATCTTATTAAGACGGTAAAATTTGAAAATGAATCAGATGGTAGTTCTATATGCTCCAATTTATAGCAACTACAATGGCAATTTCTATGCTTTCCATATATTACCATATTTTGAAGTTCTTTCATTTTAACCAAGCCCATATGCCTACAGCTAAGCAGAAAATGAACTGTATAATTACAAAAAAAGTAAACCAATATGTAGAGAGCCAAATTCCTTCATTGCTTTGGAGGTGTTTGGCCATTTTAACGCTGTGCTTCTCCAACAGTTCTTTTTCGGCCTTGATGTGTTGGACTGTGCATTGATGCACTTTCTCCATTTCATCGGTGCCGATTTCTGCACGGATGACGGTGTGCTGTTCCGCCTTGACAATGGCACGGTTGATGCCGTTTACGATATTGTCCGCACTGTCCTTTGCCGCAACCAAGGCATTAAAAGCTGTCCGCTCCCGTTGGACGGTATACTTCAAACTGCCGTGTATGCCGTGCAATTCTTCTTTGAGCGCATTGACTTCTTTCAGCAGATTGCGAAGCTCGATTAGCTGGTAATTGACTTCCTGAAGCAGTCCTTCAAGTTCCTGTTTGTCCTGTTCCAACTCATCTTCGGGTGTATAATTGGCAAGCCGCTCTCGGAGAGCCGCCGTATCTGGTTGTTTCATTGCATTGCTGTTTTTTAGGTTGTCATTTGCGTTTTATTCCGCCTTTGGAATGCCTGCCGATTCTGTTTGAAGCGGCTTGTGCACATCTTCGGGCAAACTCAATCTCGTCCTCTTTCGGATCGCGTCCCCATTTCAAGTCTGACTGTGAACCGCCGCCACCGCCGCCCGATGTCACCTCATAGGGTGATGTTATCAAGGTGAAGTAAGCCATCGCCAAGTTCTGCAAGTCTTGCCAGTTGGCCAGTTCCCGGTAGTCGAACTCATCATTGAAGAAGTCAAGTACCTTGTCCGGGAGATAACGATTGTAGGTCTTGCCGTCATGCTCAAACTCCGTAGACTGACTGTTCGGCTTATAGGTCGTGTAGTTCTCGAATATCGGATTGTTCTGCTGTATAACAGGCTGTGGCTTTTGTCGCGTACCATTGGGAACGGACGGCTTCGGTGTAGATACAACCGGTTGTTTGGTAGCCGGACGGACTTGTTGCGTCTTGTCGGAATGTAACTTTTCCCATGTCTGTTTGATACGGGATGCGGTCAGGTTGCGCCCCTTTCCAAGTTCCGATGCTTTGAACTTCGTGTTACCTTTGAGAAGTACATAGCCACGTATTACATCCTTTTTGTCCTTGCGCAAATATAGCTCATAGCCTTTGGCGGTAAGCCTTTCTTGGTAGCCGTCCCATGACCACTTGTCAAGCTCACGCAAGGCTTCCATGCAGTCAGCACTGACTTTCGGGATGTTGGTTTCATGGATGTGCTGCGCCGTAGTCCATCCCCTTTGCCGGGCTATCATTTCCGCCGCCCGTTGTGCGCGTAGGTGTATGGCGTGGTCGTTGTTGATGTTCCCTTTCTCGTCCACGCGGCTGACGATGGCATGAAGATGCGGTATTCCGCTGTTGGATTCCTCATGCAGCCATATGGAGGACTTGCTGCCCGATATGTTCGTCTGCGCTGAAACCACCTTGCCGTCCTTGTCGCGGATTTCTTGAATGTCGAAAGCGGCGGCGAAGTCCTGCCACAGTTGCCGCCAATCGTCCAAAGTGAAGTTCTCGGTATGCTCCATCGCCGGGCTTATCTCCATGCGGATGACGTTGTTCTTGATATTCGGATGGTTCATCGTGGCAAACTTCATTTCCGTAAAAATGCCTGTCGCGTCCATTCCCTGCGGCATGAAGTTGTCGCATACACGGGTAATCTTTTCTGGATGTTTCTTGTTCCTCGATTCTCCCGACACATACAGCATCGCCCTTATGCCGTGGGCTACGGCCTTTGCCTTGGCTATCATGCGCCCTCCTCCTTCGCTTCTTCGTTTGTTGTTCCTGCCGGATAACTGTTGACCGTCTGCGCGGACTGCAAAAAGTCGGTGACACTGTTCGTGACATACGCCACTTTCTCGTACCAGTCAAGCATGGTCGGCTGGTGCCGGAAAAGTTTTATCTTCTCGTTGTCGGTCAATCCGTGCAGGGCGTTGGCGAAGTTCACCATGTCCGTCCTACAAGTTGCAAGCTGCCTCAATCCGTCCAGTTCCGTGTCTGAGAGCCGCTGTCTTGGCTTGTAGCCGAGTGACCTTGCACGGATGAAGTCGCTGCGTGTCATGCCGCATTGCTCCGCATTACTTTTTATTATAGAAAGTTCTTGGGAGGTTACTTTGGTGACAACCACCTTGTCACGCCTTACAACAGGCTTCTCCTGCCCGGATTGCTGCTTGGGAGTATCTTCTTCATGTGCCATAACTAATGTCGCTAAAATAGTCGTAAAACGGTATTTACAAAAGGGATGGTGCGAGCCTGCAAGCGGCAAGAACAACGGGCTTTCAGACCGTTGCGAGAGTGTCGGGGTTTTACTGTCCGAAGGCGGTAATACCTCGGCATATCTCGAAACTGAACGCTGACGCTTCACGCCATACCTCCCTCACGTTTGCCATTGGTAAGCCTTGTTTGTACCGGATGGCTTGCCAGATTAGGGAACAACAGGAAAGCGAGAAATCAGCCAGTCTGCCCGTTTACAGCCATTCAGAACGGTTCTATCCTTTCCCTTTGTTTGTGGATGAATGGGTTGGAAACCACGCTGCCATCCTTTGCCATCCATTGCAACAGGCATGGAAATGTCATAACTGACGCTACCCTTGAACGGCAGGTGTCTATGAGTTCCAGCCTTTCAAGTCCGTCCAACAGGCGGCGTATGCGCTTCCTGCCCATGTTCCATTGCGAAGAAAGCTGTTCTTCGGAATACTGCGCCTGACCGACTGAAAGCATAAGCGGTCGGTGGAAACCTTTGGACGTGCCGTCCGCAAGAGCCATCCTTGCCAAGAGGTCGCCAAACAAAGTGAAGTTGCCGATTTCCCTGCCGTCATCATCGGTTGTTGTTCCGTGCAGCCATTGCAATGCACCTGCGTAGAATATGAACGCAAATGTTTCAATCCCTGTCGGGCGCAAGAAACTGTATTTTTCCTTGTCCTTTGTATTTTCTTGCATCGTTTGATAAAAGTTATGGGAACGGAATATCGGAAAGTCCTATGGCCGTTTCCAGACATCCCATGCGTGAAAGTTTAACTTGTCCGTTCCTGTGTTATCCGATATCCCGTTCCAGTTTGACATCAGTTTCGGTTTCCATTAGCGACGGATTGCGATTGCAGGTGCCCTCGCGCATCCTCCACAGCCTTGAAGTCGGAAGAGATTTTCATCAGCGCGACACTGATGCGGCAAAGCTGGCTTATATCCACAAATCCCTTGACCGCCTCCATCAACTTTTGGGCACGTTCTTGACGGTGTTTCATGACAGCCTCGCTGCTCGTACCATTTTCTTTGGTAAGCCCGTGATTGAGGAAACGGTTGACTGCCAGCATATCGGTTGCTTCAATCGTGCCGATGTCACCTTTTCCCGTGCCGTAGCCAACCATTCCACGGATGGAATCGGCTTCATAAGGGGTGCAGTTGCGCAAGAACTCCAGAATGGTCTGTGCCTTTGCGCTGATAACGGGTCTGCTTTCCTTCTTCTTGGATTCCTTGTTCGCGGAATCAAAAGCCGCAGTATCCTTGATACCCGGCTCCATGTTTTTAAAATTGTCCATAACGGTTGTTTTATAAAAGATTGGTAAATCATTTGTTTTTCTCATGAGCAGCCAGATAGCGTGCAGCCTCGCTGTCGATTTCCTCCTGCGACTTCACCCGTACCCGTTTCATCCAAGCGTCAAGGTCTTCCTTGGCGAAGAAGCAAAGTTTTCCTCCCGGCTTATAGTAAGGGATTGCACGGCGCATCATCATCTTGTAGAGATAACTGGGTTTCAGTCCGAGGTACCGGGCTGCTTCGGTGGTGGTCATTAAATTGCGTTCACTTTCCATATTCATTCGTTTTATAATTGTTACTTGTACCATTGGGAAACCGGAACCTGCTGTTTGTCAGCCTATAGTTTTCTTCTGTTTCCGATGCAAAGTTAAGTTTGACCCGAAGTGGCCCAATGGGGAACAAATGGGGAAAGTGCATCAAAAGAAAATGCGCCATACCGTTGTGTGTGAGCGGTATAGCGCATGGATATAATGGAAATATATTATGCCGAATGGGGAAACGGCGGGCGGCTATGGGGTGTTATTCAGCCGTCTTGCATTTTCGATGGCCTTGTCGATGGCTTTACGGAAATTCCGGTTCTCTTCTGTCGCCCCTTTGCCGCAGACATCGCTGCGGTGTTTGTCATAGTAGGACTTGGATATGCCGCAATGCTTCAGGAACCCTTCCGCCCAAAGTCTGCCGCGTTCACGCGGCCTGATGGCCTGTGACACGGAGAACACCATGTAGCAGACACGCAGGTTTTCTTTCGGACGGACGGTAACGGGGCGTGAGGTCGGCTTCAGGTTCATGAAATTGGCGAAATCGCTTCCCGATGCAAACTCAAATTGGCAGTCATTGCATACTTCGTAGATGAACAGGCACAGGGCAAGGTTAACGGTGTCCATCCATAAGGCCGTTTCCTGCAACAGACTTGCACGGCTCATGGCTTGCCCTCCTTCATCCGGTTGATGTCAGACAGGATGCTTCCGGCGATACCATGCAGGCGTTCCACCAGCACGTCAAGAAACATCGGCTTGAAACAATATACGCAGAAATACCTGTCGCGCTCCTGCTGCCACTCGTTATATAAATGGTCGGTTTGTGCGTGAGCCGTGTCGTACTCCGCTTTCTTGGCATCGCATTCATCGGACAGCTTCATGTATTCCTCCGAATCCAACGGCAGGAAATCCAGACGGTTGCTCAGTGCCGAATATTTGCGCCAGAGTTCAGTGGCGGCGGCTTTCGCTTCCTCATAGCGGAGTTCAAACGGTTTCAGGTATTCTTCAAAAAGGGTTTCAAAGTCCACAGCCTGCAATGGCTTCCTGTCAAGGGACAGGTATGTTCCACTCTCCGAAAAAAGGGAGGATGAAAATTTCAGAAGCTGATCCGCGTCCTTTTCCGCCAATGATTCCGCTTCTTCTACAACCGTGTTCGTCTCGCTGAAGTCCCGGTAAAACAGGGATAACAATAGGGCTTGGCCAAAAGAAAGTGAATCTTGCTCGCAAGTGGAGAGAAGCATGTTCACTTCGTGCAACCGTTGTGAAATATTTGATAGCGTACCACTCATAATCATAGAAACATTGCCATATATGCCGGAAGATACAGTATGTCTTCTTCCTTACGCATATCTTTCGTATAAACCAGATATTTGTTTTTTATCCGTGCCGAGAATTTTCTGCAAAAGGCATCCAAGGAAGCATGTGCCTTATAGCCGGATGATTTCACCTCGATGGGACTTACCTTGTCGACTTCGGCTATCAGAAAATCCACTTCGTAGTTATGCTTTCCGCTTTCTGTGGGAAATGTGTAATAGTACAACTCATGTCCGGTGGCTTTCAACATCTGGGCGATGACATTCTCATAGACATACCCTAAATCCGCGCTCAGTTTGTCACTGAGAAGCTTATGATAAATCGTGTTGTCGGTGAATTTCTTGTCCCAAAACGCAAGAGTGACGAACAGCCCCGTGTCGCCAGCGAACATCTTGTATTTGTCCGGGGCTTGATGCAATGCCATTCCGGCACCCGGATCATTGGCATGATAAGCCATGTTGACCACCATTGATTCCTTGATTTCTGAAATGATTTCAGCCAGTTCGGAACTACGTTTGCCATCTGTCGCGCTCCATGCCAGATACCTGTTGGCGTTACTTGTCAGCTGTGCCGGAATCTGATGGAACATCTTGGAAGCGTTGCCGGTCGGGTCTATTTTATTGAAATCATCTTCATACAATGTTATGATGGAACGTTTCACACTGTCTACCTTTTCAAGATTATTGGTGTCAAGGTAGGAAGCCACAGCCTGCGGCATACCGCCGATAAGCATATACAAGCGGAAATCACGCATCAACTTACGGTTCGTGGCATCACCCAAAGAAGTCCTGTTGTGGAAACAGCCTTGGAGCAAATTTATCGTTGCGGTATCTCCCAATGCCCACTTGAACTCTTCATAATCCATCGGATACATGTGAAGTTTGACTTCCTCGCTTGGGATAAGAATATCCTTGACGTTCTTGCGGATTGAAATCAGCGAACCTGTTTCAATATAATCGTATCTTCCGTCTTTTACAAGATACTTGATGGCCTGCCTTGCTTTAGGCGCGAGTTGGACTTCATCGAAGATTATGGCGGACTTGCGTTCTCTCAGTTCTATACCGTACTCCAATTGCAGCCGCATGAAAATACGGTTAAGGTCAGATACGTCATTGAACAAGTCGCGGATTTCGGAGGAACATGCGGCAAAATCCACCAATATATGGGTGTCGTATTCGTTTGTCGCAAATTCTTCAGCAACGGTGGACTTCCCGACACGCCTTGCACCCTGTATCAGCACGGCTGTTCTGCCCTCATCTGTCCGCTTCCATCGCAGAAGTTCATCGTAAATTTTCCTTTTGAATATCATAGATTGACTTTTATTGATGGCAAAGATAATATGCGCTGCACGAATCTCAAAATATATTCAGTTAAAAATAACACTAATCTCAATTTGTTTAGACGCAACGCATAAATCTCAAAATTTATATTACACAATAATACAGCAATCTCATTTTTAGATGAATCCAAGATTCTCTTGTTCTAATCTGTGGCATCTTCCCGCTCAAACATCCTGTCCACCATATCCACCGCTTCAATCTTCTTGCTGTCGACAATTTTGGCGTAAATCTGCGTTGTGCGCACATCGGCATGACCCATCAGCTTGCAGGTGGTATAAAGGTCGGCTCCAACGGTCATCATCATCGTTCCGAAGGTATGACGGCTTGTGTGGTAGGTGATTTTCTTGTCAATGCCCGCCTTTTCCACCCATTGTTTGAGTATCTTGTTGGTTGTGGGTCGTGATGGCAGTTCTGCAAACACAAGTGTTTCATCATTATTATCAGGCTTTCGTTCAGGCAGCCACTTGACGGCATTTTGCGAGAGCGGCGTATAAATGGGCGTAGATGTCTTCTGCTGCACGGTGGCAATCATATACCTGCCGTCATTGCAAATAATATCTTTCCAGCAAAGAGTTTCCATGTCGCTCAGGCGCAACCCGCAGTAGCATGAGAACAGGTAGGCTTGCTTGACAGTCTTGTTGCGGCATTCCGTAGCGATAAGAAGTTTCACTTCCTCAATGGTAAGGAACTGGCGTTTCGACTCCGGCTTCTTGACCCGCTCCGAAGCGGATAACAACATGAAAGGATTCTCGTCCAGCCACTCTGCCCTGACTGCGGCGTTCAGGGCTATGGAGAGTTGGGAAATGTAAGACACGACAGTTCCCTGTTCAAGCGGTTTACCATGCCTGCCTGTATAAGTGTGCTGGATCCAGTCAATGAAGCCGAGTACCCATTTCTTGTCAATGTCACCCATCCTTGTGCTTTTGCCATATTGGTTGATGATTTTTATGATGCTTCCCAGTTTCTCGACACGCTTGATTCCTTTGCGCTCCTGAATGGCATAGAATTTTTCCAGCCAGTCCGCCAGCGTGAGTTTCTGCCACGCTGATTTGCTCTTGATTCCGGCTTTGGAGTTTGTAATCTCGATGATACGTTGAGACTTGATGGCCTCGACTGCTTCACGGGTGGCGCGGTTCTGCTCCCTGACCCTTGCGTTTACTTCCGGCAAGTGGTACATTTTCAGAAACTCATAACTCCGTTTGCCGTTGACATAGATGTCAAGGTAGTACGATTCAGAGCCGTCAGCAAGTTTCTTGGTGCGCACTCTTACAGGCTCTTTCAGTTTGCTTGATTTCTTGTTTGCTGTCATATCTAAAATGCTTTATCTATCAATGAAACCGCTTCCTCTTTTTTCTTGTCTATGATTTTGGCGTAGATTTGTGTGGGACGTACATCGGCATGTCCCATCATCTTGCTTGCGGTATAAAGGTCAACCCCTGCGGTTATCAGCATCGTGCCATAGGTATGGCGGCTCAGGTGGAAATGAAGATGTTTGCCCAGTCCGGCCTGTTCCGCCCATTTCTGTAAATGCTTCCGTAGGACACTATGTGACGGAAGCGAGAATACGGAAGACTCCGGTTCTCTGCGCTCAGGAAGCCACGACAATGCTTTGGCAGGAAGCGGAAGCGATATGGGTTTGGAGTTTTTTTGCATTACTACCGATACAAAGTGCCGTCCGCCGTTGACCGATATGTCTTTCCAGCACAAATTCGTAACGTCACCTACACGCAACCCGCAATAGCAGGCAAACAGGAATGCCATGCGTATATTCTCCTTTACATAAGGGGTATTCTCCAGCTTGCGGACTTCATCAAGGGTCAGAAACTCACGTTTGCTCTCCGGTCTCGCTATCTTTTCTTGGAAACTCAACAACTTCCAGGGATTGTTCTTTATATATCCTCTCTGCCATGCCGCAGACAGGATGATGCCGAGAATCCAGAAACAGGAACAGGCTGTGGCTTGGGCAAGCGGCTTTCCCTGCGGAGTGAGAGGCTCGGATTTCAGCCACTCGGCATAATCGGTACAGAATTTCTTGTCCATGTCACAAAGCCTTGCACCGGGATAGAACTTCTCGAACTTGGTACGTGATGCCCTTAAATGCCGATATGAAGGCTGCCCCCGTTGCTTGTATTCCTCCATCAGCAAGTCTATAAAATCGGACAGCGGCATTTTGGATTTGTCTTTGGCCGCTTCCTCCCGCGCCTTGTCATCAACCATGTCTTCGGTCTTGGCGAGAATAATCTCCTCCGCCTGACGGAGTGTCTTCGCGTTCTCACGTTTCGCCTTGACGGATGTTTCCGGCACAAGATACAGTTTAAGGAACTCGTATTCGTGCTTGCCGTCAACAGTACGGTCTATAAAAAGGGATTCACGACCGTCCGAGAGTTTTCTTCTACGCAACTTGAACGGACTTTTATCTACTTTTGACTGCTTTCTTCTACCCATTATGCTTCAGTTATTTATATCCTGATGCAAAGATAGAAAATAGCTTTGATATAAGTATCAAAACAAGTAACAAAAATAATTCAAATAAGGGTATAAATGGACTTTTACAAGAATGTATAAGAAAATGAACTGATTTATATAATAAACAGATATACAATTAAATACATTCGTATTTTGTAGAAATATTATCCTTTCATTTCTCTTTGATTATATGTATTTATTCTTTTCCCTCTGTCTTGCTCCATTCGACCAACTTGCAAATAGCTTGTTTATCCTCTCATGCGTCGGTCTTTCATTCTGTTTTCGGTTGTTTGTATCTGTTCATTTTAGCTAAAATTTAATTGTTGTTTATCTTTATAAAGATAAGATTATTAGTGAAATAAACAAAACGAAAAAGTGACAAACTCTGCAAAAGGGTCTTATAAATTAACCTTTTCACAAAGTCTGTCACTTTTAGAAACCTTTGTTATTTTGTTGCTTCAAGGCAAGCAATCAGAAATTTATTCGCATTTATGAAGTTATCCTTTTGCATCGGCAATGATGCGATGGCTTTTTCTCCATGAAATAGATTGTTACGGTATCTGTAAATAATCATGATGATGGCTTTAATAATATCACATGAATTATTGGTTAGCCCTAATAAAACACGCTGAATAGAGGTCGTATCATCATTATTTCTCAATCGCAATCTCATGAATCGCTCGTTTGTAGAACCGTTCGTTATATATCTCCTTTGTAAGTATTGTAGTGTTTGATTGAAAATATCGGAAGTTAAATGTATGTTCTGAATATTGCGCTTATTTCTTCCAAAATTACATTTAAACCATTTCGCTTCAAATAAATTCCATAATATTAAAAAGTTCCGCACCTCCACATATTCTTCTGTATCGAGAGAAATGTGCAAATAATTGTCAATCCATTGTGATATTTCAGACGTATTTTTACTTTTATTTTCCATAATGCCGAAACGCTTTTATTCATCTAATCCTGTAATGCTTGCAAAGTTGTTCCAGCCACTTTTTGCTTTATAGGCATCGGCACAACCCGAAGGTACTTTCAGTACCGAATAAGGATTTATGCCGCTAAAAGCATCTCTTCCGCAAGTCGGCGGCGTCTCTGTGCCGATCTTGAATAATCGCAGTTCAGAATCCCCATCAAAAGCACTCTCTCCGATTGTCTTAACCTGCGTACAGGCAGACATATCGACGGTCATTAGATTCTTTAATTGGCCAAAGGCGCCATAATAAGAAGAACCACCACCCCCGATAGTTTTCAACTGAGAACCTTTCTCAAAAGTTACTGTTGCTAAAGAGGAACAACCCTTGAACGCTGCCGCTTCGATCGTTTCTACGCTGGCAGGAATCTCAATGGAGGTTAATGCCGTGCAGTCCGCGAAAGTACCAGAAGAAGGATAACCTCCCTCGATAGTTTTCAACTGAGAACCGTTTTCAAAAGTTACTGTAGCCAATGAAGAACAGCCTTTGAATGCTGACGCTTTGATCGTCTCTACACTTGCAGGAATCTCAATGGAGGTCAATGAAGAACAGTCTTTGAATGCTGCCGCTTCGATCGTTTCTACGCTGGCAGGAATCTCAATGGAGGTTAATGCAGTACAATCCGAGAAAACGCCATAATAATTAGGTTCAGAATAGCCACCACCGATAGTTTTCAGTTGAGACTCTTTTTCAAAGGTTACAGTTGCCAGTTTGGAACAACCCTTGAATGCCGATGCTCCAATCGTTTCTACACTGGCAGGAATCTCAATAGAAGTCAATGCAGTACAATACGAGAAAGCGCCATAATAAGAAGAACCACCACCGATAGTTTTCAGTTGAGAACCTTTTTCAAAGGTTACAGTTGTCAGAGAGGAACAGCCCCAAAACACAGCAGTTCCAATTGTTTCTACGTTGGCAGGAATATCTATCGAAATCAAAGATGCACACTGTTCAAATGCAGAATTACCGATAGTTGTTGCATTTGCAGGGATTACAACGGTTTTCAACTTACTTTGATAAAACATTTCTTCCCCAATCGTTATTAATGTATTTGGGAGAATCAGATTCTCAACATTTGTAGACTTATAAAATGCTTGTATTGGTAATGCTGTAATATTTACCTCTGCAATATCGAGGTTTTTCAGATTGGGCATCATGCGATAGATAAACAGAAAATCAACATCGTTCAGCACGCCTGTAATCTTCAACGATTCGATATTGGCATAATCATAACCCGCCAATTCATTTTCCAGTTCACCTTTCGTTTCGACATGAACCTCGGTACACGTTCCCAATTGTCGAAAGATTATTGTTTGCAATATCTTGCCTTGTTCATCTTTCAATGCTACCGTCGTATAGCGTTGCATCCCCTCGTTAGCAGTTACCTCAAAAACAATCGTATCTTCCCGTAAGGCTCGTGTTTCGGGAGCCAGCGATAGCCACGACTGGGCATCTTCAGGAATCTCTATGGTGTAATCCAAATTCGTTGTCAATTTGATTTCCTGTGTACCCCCAGCAGAAGTAGCATTAATAGAGTTATCTGCTATATTGATTTGCCCCTGCATGCAATTCAGCGACACCATAACGGTACGATAGGAACCGTCATTAGCAAACACAAGGATTTCACTTTCTACAATTGGATTAGGGGCTGTAATCGTAATCGTTCCCTTATCCGTAGAGGTCGCATCTACCTTGACTTTCCATCCATCCTGTGCAATGGCTTTGACAACCGTATTTTTGGTTGCATCCGTAATTGTGTAGGAAATCGTTTTGCTCTCGCCTCCATTGAGAATGGCTATATCCGTCGTATCGAATGCAATTGCAAACTTTGAATTATCGCTTTTAGGAATCGTGATAACAGAATCGTCCTCCAATGTGAAATAGACATTATCATTATCTTCCGTTACACTTTTGAAGATGCCATTCGTTCCGTCCTTGCCATCGACACCATCTTCTCCATCCGTCCCGTCTGCTCCCGTTGCTTGCCCTATATCCGTCCAAGTTTTACCATTATCCATTGAAAGCATCCAGCGACCATTTTCTATTTTCAGTTGTGGTGTAATGCCATCTTTGCCATTGGTTCCATCCTCGCCATCAACTCCGTCCTTGCCGTCTGTTCCTTGTGCCTTTACCTTATTTCCCTTTTCATCGGTCAGCCATTCACCATCAAGTGTCCAATAATAGATGCCGTCCGTGTCTTTCTTCACACCAATAATAGGAGCGTCCTCGCTATTTTTCCCGTTTTTAATTGTAGCAGTAGAACCATCTGAAAAGTGGATAATGTAACCATCGGATATTTGTTCAACTTTGGAAATCGACAAATTATCCTGCAATGCTTCTACAATCTTCTGCAACGATGAAATATTGGTGTTCATCTGTTTGCAGAGTTCCTCCAGTTTGGCCACACGATTTTCGAGGTCATTCAAATCATTGCGCAATGCGCTGTCGTCGTACTTATCGCCACAACCAAATAGCAATAAGCCACACATGAGTAAGGATAATAGTTTTTTCATAAGTAGATGATATTTATAATTTAGTGTGTTTCAATAAATCCAACATTGCCCAAAATAAGTCGCAACGAATATGCCCTCCCATTGTTTGAGTTCCTATTGTGGAATAGTCTTGGAACGTGAAATTCTTGCCCTCTTTCTTAATAAGCCCATGCGCAAAAGCATTTCTAATATGTCGCATTAAATGATGGGCCTTATCATTAATTTTTGTTCTTTTATCTTGATGTGTTGAGAACCAAAAGAGATAAGGTAGTTTTGACCTCTTATTTTTAAGTGCAATATGATTCGTTGCACAAAAGGCGATTAATTTAGTATCATTGAGGTTATAATTCCCGTATTTATTTTTGATATTCAATTCATAATCGCAAACAAAATCATAAAAGGAATTTATTTCCTCTTTGGATAGATTGTTGATATTTATTGTTTTACCCATAAAATGAGTATTACATCCGTATCAACTCCTACTGCGGTGGGTTATAGGCAAAAAGAAAGTGTGGAGTTGTTCGCTTATCCAAATAGAGGTTCTGACAAAACCTTAGCACAAATAAGCAAATCTCCACACTTGGCAGTATATATCGGGATGATATATAGCTACACAAATGAAGAGTGTCTGTCTTGCTTACTCTCGTGCTAATTTTGAAACTGTCAGATTTCTATTTGAGAGTAAACGCGAAACACTTTCACGTTACTAATATGTCTGCTACCTGTTCGGTAACGACACAAAGATAGAAAATGTTTCTAAAAGACAGAACACTCTATGGAAATTTGCTGTGCTTTTATTGTGCAAAGTTCTTGAAAACAAAGTTTCTATCCAATAGTCGGGAGTATGGAATCGAAACTTTGTTAGTTGTAAGTTGGGTTAATCGTTCCCGCAAATTTCTTGTATTACGCCGTCCATGTAAATCGCCTGCCCGCTGGATTGTCTGCCCCACCAGTAGCAACCGTATTCCTCGATGATAACCTCGCCTTGCTCTTTCA
>OHDT01000169.1_pt1 | contig 52856 bp, 31 predicted proteins | sample 1567061 | NCBI WGS metagenome assembly OHDT01 (sample SAMEA3879506, study PRJEB24766) | human gut metagenome | biome: human-associated habitat; feature: feces | place: USA | collected 1985/1987
GGCAAAGTTACAAATTCTCTATTATATAAACTAATTATGCTCATTTACTTATAAATTTAGGGTATAAATTCAGAAATGCCGTATCGAAGTTTACGAAGAACTCTTTCGCATCTGTATCTGACAGTTTGGTGGCATTGACTAACTTCAATAGATCATCTGTCTGCCTCGCTTTCACTTTTCTTTTTACCAAATCCTGATACTTATTTAGCTTGTCTATATAGGCGGCACACAGGTCCATGAACAGGCTTACATATTCTTCACGCGTATGATTCGTATTTACTAATGCCTTATTCAGATGTTGCAGTTCCTGATTCATGTCCGCCAGTATCTTCCTGCGTTTATGGAGTTGATGCATTTGCCGATAAATATAGATCAGGGAGACGACCAATCCGATGGACAATATACTGATGCATATCAGCGACCATTGCAGTCGTCTGCTCTTGATAAGATTCTGCTCCTGATAAGACAGAACGATAGAAGGGAATTTTTTCGCTATTTCGAGCATGCGGAGCCGGTTATTATAAAACTGAGCGTCTTCCATGGAGTAGTTCAGGTAGCTGTTGGCACGGGATACTTCTCCACTCTGGTTTTTAAAGATATGCAGAGCCAGTTCCTGTAAGGCCAGATTTTCCTTAAGCGGGCATACCTGATCCGATATAGCGGCTTTGATCAGATAATGCTCATATTCGTTCCAGTCACCAAGTTTTGAATGGACCAATGCTAAACCATACGTAATCATAGCATACAATCGAACATTCACTGGAACGCCTTCCAGTGCCTTTTGATAATACTTTTCCGCTTCGGCGTACCGCTGGTGACGATATAGATTTTCTCCTTTCCAGTAATTGTGTAGTGACGAGCCAGTGGGAAGTACACTGAGCAATGAATCCTGATAAAGCATTTCTTTTTCGTAATAACGGGGAGCATAAACCTTATCGTTGGAATATTCCGCCCACATACTGTAAGCCCATTCATAGGCGGCATAATATTCTATCTGTGTCGCATCATTCAATGTGCGTGAATCTATCTGTTCCAAATTCTGGATGGATTCGCTGAAATAACCCGATGTGGAAAGAAGCACCGAGCGGTGGATGATGCTCAAGTTGCGATAAACGAGGTGCGATAGTGTCATAGCCACCTGTTCTTCCTTATCTACATAGAGCATGGCTGAATCGAAACGGTAAGTATAGTACTCTTCGTAAATAGCATTGTATAATCGGAAACGCTCATTGTCGTCCATGGAGGGATATAGCAAACGCTTTAAACTGTCAATTCGGGCTTCTTTTCGGAGTGAGTATTGGTTGCGCAGTTTTAAAGCTGATTCCAACTCATTGGATAAGTCAGTCTTATTCGCCGCACGAAAAGGGACAAGCACGAACAACAGGAATAATACCGATAACAAGTATTTTTTCATAGGGTATGTTCATTAAAAGTAGACAAATACAAAGATATTAAAACTTTCCGGTAAACGGGTATGTCTACTTGCTTTTATAAAACGGAATGATGTAAATGACTTGTTATCAGTGTTGTATTGTAGATGATACTCTCATGCCGATCTACCTGACGGCTACTTGCGGAAACCGGGCATTATTATACCTATTAACTTTGCCCTCGTTGAAAGATAAGGGGAATATTTCCTATCTGATGCCTTGAACCGAAAGTTTAATTTTAAATCCATTAATAGTATGAAAGCAAGTCTCTTTTCTTATGTCATATCGGCAGCCTTATCATTCGCTACTATTGCAACGGCGAGCAAACCGGTAGAGAATGACACTATCAGTAGTAAAAAAACGGAGGTCAGCGAACGCAATGTGATGCTGAATGCTTCGGATGCAAACAAGCCCCGTGAAATTCAGATCGGACTTCCCAGTGAAGATGTAAATGTGTATGAAAACGGGTTACCCGCTGTCTATTCTTCGGCTGTGCATAAGCTGGCTACTCACTGGCGCAGCGATGCCAGCCTAGGCGAAGTAGGGCTGATGACACCGTCTGAATCTGCTATTGCTACCGGAAACATCGCTTATTCCGTAAATTCTTTCTCCAAATTGGGGCAAAAGGAGTTCAAAGGAGTCTTGAATTACCGCACCAACCATTTTGGATGGCAAAATATAGACATGAATGTGTCCGGTGGCATCGGAAACCACTGGCTCTATACGGCTAGCATCTATCAGAACTTCGATCCGGGTAGCTTCTCTCCTAAGTTTGAAAACTTCAGTGACCGTACCCAACTTTATCATGCAGGGCTGACGCGCCTTTTCAACAATAATCGCGGAAGGTTCTCCGTGATCTATAAGTTCTCAAAAAGCAGCGCACTGGGTTCGATGATTAACGCTGCTCCGTTTATCTATGTGGGAGATGGCAGTGTGAAAGAAATTCCTGGCTTCAAGTTAGGAACTTCTTCGTATGCCCCCGAAGGTGGACGTTTTCAATACATGGATGTGATGGACGGAAAGATGAAGAGCGGTCGGTTTGGTGATTTCACAGGCAATAAGGCGCATGAAGTGGCTATGCTGTTTGATTATAGCTTCCGTAACAATCTGAACTGGACGCTGAATGCCAAGTTTATGAATGCTCCCGAAGCTAACTATGTGGACTTTGGTGGTAGCAACATCAGCAAAGCCACGGTGGCGGACGGCCTTTTTCAGGATGGTTCGGAGGATGCCTATAGCGGATTGGTCGAAGGCAGGCGTACCTGGTTGCATCTTGGCAAAGTGAAGAACGCATTGCTTACTTCTGAACTGAAAAAGAAGATAGGCGACCATGACGTACGCCTGGGGCTGAATGAATGGTTTTATCATTTGGATTATCACTCTTCTTCTTTTCAATGGGTAGGCACGGTTGCTGAATATCCGCAGATACTGAATCGTGTGGCAGCTGACGGGGGTACCGCTAAATTCAGTGGTTTCAATGAGCTGAGTCCGGAATATACCAAAGGGACCGAAAACAAACTGGCTGCCTACTTTACGGATAACTGGCAGGTAAGTCCGAAATTCACTGTCTATTATGGTGCCCGTTTGGAATATTACCGTATGTCTGCCGATCAGATTCCTTACGGTCGCTATTCCGGCTTCCACATTGGTGATACTCACGAATATACGGACAATCAAGGGAATATACTTTCTACTGAAAATATACAGCCGCATAAAGTAGTAAAAGATAAGCTGAACTATGCTGCAACGGCACAATTCACTTATAAGTTGACCAAGAACTTCGGACTGACTGCCGACGGAACTGTCGCCACCCGCTTCCCACGTATCAATGAATATGCCGGAACAGGACCTACCGAAGAGCAATATAAGCGTGTGACTATCCCTTTGCTGCGTGGCGGATTATTTTATCAGAATGATTGGATAAACCTGACTTCCATGATTACTTATATTTCCAAGTCGAATAATATAGACCAGCAGAATGTAACCAAACCGGGAACAACGCAGTCCAAGACGACCTTACTGATTTACGATATCAAAACATTGGGTTGGACCACTTCCGCTGAAATCAATCCTTTCAAAGGTTTCCATCTGCATGCCCTGTTCACTTACCAGAAGCCGACTTATAACAACTACTTCATCAAATCTCCCTTTGAAGGAGTGCCCGACCTGAATGCCAACGGCAACATTGTGAAGGAAATTCCGCAGATATTGGCTGAAATAGATCCCAGTTATAACATAACTCCCGATCTGCGCTTGTGGCTCAGTTTCCGTTATTTCGGGAAGACGTATGCCAATCTGACTAATGCCCTCTATTTCAACGGTCGTTGGGAAACCTTCGGTGGTATGAACTGGAAAGTGAATAAGCATCTCTCATTAGGTGCAACGGTAGTGAACTTCCTGAATCAAAAGGGTGCAAGCGGAACTATCAGCGGTGCCGAACTACTGGGCAAGGAAGAAGCAGGTAAATTCAAAGATCACTATATGAGTGGTAATTACTTGCGTCCATTTACACTGGAATTCAGTGCAAGCCTTTCATTCTAAATTAATTTAATATATTTTTGTAACTAAATTCATTGTACACCATGAAAAATTTACTTGTAACTCTCTTTGCATGTGCTACATTATCGTATGCCAATGCAGCGGAAAACAAAACGATCCGTATTTCTACGGATAACACAGACCTAGTGCTCCAGGTAGGTGACAACGGCCGTCTGTATCAAACTTACTTAGGTGAAAAACTGCTGCATGAGCAGGATTTGAATAACTTTCAGTGGAATATCCATGCCGGTGCCGATGGTAGTGTAAGTAAACGCGGTTGGGAAGTGTATGGTGGTTCGGGTAATGAAGATTACTTTGAACCTGCCATCGCTATCACTCACAATGATGGCAATCCGTCCACTATGTTGTATTATGTTTCTTCTTCCTCCAAGGCGGTTGAAGGTGGTACGGAAACTGTGGTTAATCTCCGTGACGATCAGTATCCGGTAGACGTCACTCTGCACTATGTGGCTTATCCGAAAGAAAACGTTATTAAGACCTGGAGTGAAATCAGGCATCAGGAAAAGAAACCTGTCCTGCTTTCTACATACGCCTCTGCTATGCTCTATTTCAATAATTCCGCTTATTATCTGACTGAGTTCAGCAGTGATTGGGCAAAGGAAGCGCAAATGAGCAGCCAGCAACTGCAATTTGGCAAGAAAGTAATTGATACGAAGTTGGGAAGCCGTGCTGCCATGCATACGCATCCTTTCTTTGAAGTAGGATTGGATCAGCCGATCAGTGAATATCAAGGAAATGTATTGATGGGTACGTTGGGATGGACCGGTAATTTCCGCTTTACGTTTGAAGTGGACAATGTTGGGAATCTTCGTGTAATTCCCGGCATCAATCCTTACGCTTCGAATTATGAACTGAAACCGAATGAAGTGTTTACCACTCCCGAATTCATATTTACTTTAAGTAATGACGGTGCCGGGAAAGGAAGCCGTAACCTCCATGAGTGGGCACGCAACTACAGCTTGAAAGATGGTAAAGGGAGTCGTCTGACTCTTCTGAATAACTGGGAAAATACAGGCTTTAACTTTAACCAGGAGATACTGGCCGAGTTAATGAAGGAAGCCAAGCATCTGGGTGTAGATATGTTCTTGTTGGACGATGGTTGGTTTGCGAACAAATATCCCCGTAAGAATGATCATGCAGGTTTGGGAGACTGGGATGTGAATCACGATAAATTGCCCGGTGGCATTCCGGCGCTGGTGAAAGCTGCCAAAGATGCAGATGTGAAGTTCGGTATCTGGATTGAACCCGAAATGGTGAATCCCAAGAGCGAACTCTTCGAGAAACATCCGGACTGGGCGATCACACTGCCTAATCGTGAAACGTATTATTACCGTAACCAATTGGTACTTGACCTTAGTAATCCGAAGGTGCAGGATTATGTATATGGTGTTGTAGAGAATATAATGAAAGAGAATCCTGAAGTTGCTTTCTTTAAATGGGATTGCAACAGTCCTATCACCAATATCTATTCTCCGTATCTGAAGAACAAACAGGGACAGTTGTATATTGATCATGTTCGCGGTATCTATAATGTTATGAAGCGTGTGAAAGCGAATTATCCTGATGTCCCGATGATGCTCTGTTCCGGTGGTGGTGCCCGTTGCGATTACGAAGCGCTTAAATATTTCACAGAGTTCTGGTGCAGCGATAATACGGATCCTGTAGAACGTATTTATATCCAATGGGGTTTTTCCCAGTTCTTTCCGGCAAAGGCTATGGATGCCCATGTGACCAGTTGGAATAAAGCGACTTCTGTAAAATTCCGCACGGATGTAGCTTCTATGTGTAAGCTTGGTTTTGATATTGGCCTGAAAGAACTCACGGCTGATGAATTGACTTACTGCCAGACGGCTGTTGCCAACTGGAAGCGTCTGCAAAACGCTATAATGGATGGTGATCAATATCGTTTGGTGTCTCCGTATGAGGGCAATCACATGGCACTGAATTATGTAAGCAAGGATGCAAACAAGGCGGTTCTGTTTGCTTATGACATTCATCCGCGCTTTCAGGAAAAGCTGCTGGCAGTGAAATTGCAAGGTCTGGACCCGAACAAACAGTATAAAGTGGAGGAAATCAACCTGATGCCTGCTGCAAGTTCCGGATTGGTCGCTAATGGAAAAGTATATTCCGGTGATTATCTGATGAAAATCGGGTTGGATGTATTTGGTTTAGGGCAAACTCAAAGCCGTGTTGTTGAGCTGACTGTTCAATGATAGGCGGCTGACGAAGTTTTTCTTTCATTATCTTGATTTGCACTGTCATAGTGCAGAATATTCAATAAATTGCACTGTTATAGTGCAATTTATTTTTATATTTGCGATACTAATACCCTAAAAAATATGGATGATATCGCTATTTGTTGTATGTCGGGTGGATATAAGAATGTGTTCACTCATGGCGTTCTGAGAGCTTTTGAGGAGAAAGGAATAAGGGCTAAAGCGTATGCATCCTGCTCTTCTTCCGTTTTGATAGCAGCCTTTGCAGCATTTAATAAAGTGAGTGCACTGGACCTTTCCTTGTGGAGCGACGGATATGCAACGAGTCAGGCCGAAGGTAACCAAAGCGGTGCCATGCTGCAATCTATTCAACGGCTATCGACAGAGATTAAAAACAATCTGTGGAACCCGCAAGCCGCCCGCCTGTTGGTGGCAACCAGTTTTGTGAAAACAGAAGAAGCTGCCCAAGTCACCCAATCGGACGGAGCTAGGCGGCTGGGACAAATGCTGCTGATAAACGCCCTGCGTCATAAACCGGAATGGAAAAACCAGAATCTCGAATTGCAGATGTTCGATACCCATTCTGATGAGCGGACTGAGCTACTGACCAAAGAAAATCTGGATGAAGTGGCCTATGCCACCACCCGCATGCTTCATGCTTGGAACATTCCCGCATTTATCAATAATAAACCGTACGTAGACGGTAGTTACACTTCCATTTGTCCCGTTGTTCCTCTTTCTGAATTGGGATACAAAGAGATAATTTGCATCTGCACAGAAAAAGAAAAAGTGACTTTTGATCTCTTCTCAGAAGAAGAAATTCCTGCCCGGATTAATGACTCCACCATCCGCTTTATAAAGCCTGACCATGATTTGAAAGAGATGGGAGTCGATTTCTATACCATTGCAGGCAACGGATTGGAAGACGTCTATAATCACGGTCGTGAAAAAGGACTGAGTTTCTGATTTCTCTATGATACTTAAAACAACCGAAAAGACAATGAGAAGATACAATGTTTACTTGTTGCTAACTTTACTTTCCCTCTTCGGACTGGCAGCTTCGTGCGCCCGGCATGAACCTCGTTTCCGTATCGGGGTATCCCAGTGCAGCGACGATGAGTGGCGCCACCAGATGAATAACGAGATGTTGCGCGAAGCACTCTTCTATGATGAAGTGGAAATCGACATCCGCACCGTGAAGGATGATAATGCCCGTCAGATAGAGGACATCCGCAATTTCATCGAGGAAGGCGTGGACTTACTGGTCATTGCCCCCAACGAAGCCGCCCCCATCACCCCGGTAGTGGAAGAAGCATACGACCGCGGCATCCCTGTCATTGTCTTCGACCGCAAGATACTTTCCGATAAATACACCGCTTATATCGGTGCCGACAATTATGAATTAGGAAAAGCCATCGGGCATTATGTGGCTAATATGCTTCACGGACAAGGCAATGTAGTGGAGATATCCGGTTTGACCGGTTCCACGCCGGCGATGGACCGCCATCAGGGCTTTGTCTCTGCCATTTCCCCTTACCCCGGCATCAAGCTTCTGGCTCGCGAAGATGCCGGATGGTTACGTTCCGAGGCAGGACAGAAGATGGATACGCTGCTGACGCACTTCCCTCAGATAGATGTGGTGTATGCGCAGAATGACCGGATGGCTGCAGGCGCTTATGCTGTTGTCCGACAGAAAGGTAGGGCAGGAGAGATGCGTTTCATTGGTACGGATGCCCTGTCCGGCGAAGGATATGGTGTGGAACAGGTGCTGAAAGGCGAACTGGATGCCACATTTATTTATCCCACCGGTGGCGACCGGGTGATACAGATAGCAATGGACATTCTGAATAAACGTGATTTCCCGCGCGAAACGATATTAAATACCTCTGTTGTGGACAGTACCAATGCCCAGATTATGCAGATGCAGACCACGCATATTGCCACCCTTGACGGAAAAATAGAGACGCTAAACGGAAAGATGAATCATTATCTTGACCGTTACGCCACGCAACAGGTAGTGCTGTTTGGTAGTCTGTTAGTGCTCCTGCTGGTTGTCGGCCTGTTGGTTGCCGTTTATCTTTCGTTGCGCACTAAGAACCGTCTGAACCGGGAACTTTCCCGCCAGAAGGAGATACTGGAAGCGCAGAAGCAACAGTTGACGCAACAGAAGGAGCAACTTATCCAGCAAAAGGAGCAGTTGGAACAACTTTCCCATGAATTGGAAGCAGCCACTCACGCCAAGCTGGTGTTCTTTACCAATGTTTCTCATGATTTCCGTACTCCGCTGACTCTGATTGCTGACCCCATAAACCAGCTTCTTGCTGATAAATCCCTCGGGGAACATTCCCGTCAGTTATTGGAACTGATGAAGAAGAACGTTAATATCCTTCTTCGTCTCGTCAATCAAATCCTTGATTTCCGCAAAGTAGAGAACGGGCGCATGGAACTTCATCTGGAGCCTTTCGACCTGTTGAGCAATTTCCGTAGCTGGAATGATTCCTTCCGCATGGCTCTCCTGAAAAAGCATATCTCTTTCTCCTTCGAAGCCATGCCCGATGCGGATTTCCGCATCATGGCGGACTGCGAGAAGATGGAGCGCATCTACTTCAATCTGTTGTCCAATGCCGTGAAGTATACCCCTGAGAATGGAAAGATAGTCGTGAGCCTGCAAGCCGATGTCGCGAGTCTTCGCTTCTCCGTCTTCAACTCCGGCAGCTACGTTTCTTCCCAGGAAGTGGATGCCATCTTTGAGCGTTTCTATCAGATAGATGGTCATCAGGCGGGCACAGGCATCGGACTGGCTCTTGTACGCGCCTTTGTAGAGATGCATGGCGGGCAAATTACTGCTCAGAGTGATGAGAAGGGAACGACATTTGCCGTCCTTCTTCCGGCTCAGAGCATTTCCCAATATCATCCTACCGTGGTGACGCTGCCTGCCGAAGAGACGGAAGTTTCCGCTACGTTAGTAGAAAGCGAGTTATCGGCTGATGAAGAGGAGGCAGGAGCAACGGGACGTCCCACAGTATTGGTTATTGATGATAATGCCGATATCCGTCATTATGTAAAGACGCTGCTCGCCGAAGAATATCATGTACTGGATGCACCGGAAGCGGCTACAGGCATACGCCTTGCCATGAAGTACGTCCCCGATGTGATTGTTTCCGATGTAATGATGCCCGGTATGGATGGTGTGGAGTGTTGCCGCCGTCTGAAAACGGAATTGCAGACTTGCCATATCCCTGTCATCCTTCTCACTGCCTGTTCGCTTGATGAGCAACGCATTCAGGGATACAATGGAGGTGCGGACTCTTATATCTCCAAGCCTTTCAATTCGCAATTGCTCTTGTCCCGTATCCGTAATCTGATAGATTCCCGTCGTCAGCTTCGACAGTTTTTTGGTGATAACCAGACGTTGGCGAAAGAGAATATCAGCGATATGGATAAGGATTTCGTTTCCCGCTTCAAGGCTCTTGTGGAAGAGAAAATGAGAGATCCGGAACTGAATGTGGAAGACTTAGGCAAAGATATGGGACTGAGCCGCGTGCAACTCTACCGTAAACTGAAATCACTCACTAACTATGCTCCCAATGAATTGCTGCGCCAGGCACGCCTTAAAAAAGCAATTTCCCTGTTGGCTTCTTCAGAAATGACGGTTGCGGAAATTGCTTATGAAGTCGGTTTCTCTTCTCCGTCTTATTTCACGAAGTGTTATAAGGAACAATTCGGTGAAAGTCCGACGGATTTCTTAAAACGGAAGAATTTATAGCGTTGCAGGGGGAAGAAACGATAATTATTGGCTATTTTTGCAGTCTGAAAAATGGAACTGAATATTTTATGAAATACGATCTTTGTTGCATCGGATATATTACTTTGGATAAAGTAGTTACTCCGCAGAAAACTGTGCACATGCCCGGAGGAACCTCTTTCTATTTTGCGCATGCCATCAAACACCTGAGTACGGAAGGATTCCAACTTGTCACCGCCTTGGCTGATAGCGAGATGCCGGTGGTGGATGATTTGAGGACAGACGGCATTGAAGTGAAAGTACTTCCCAGCATCCATTCCATCTGCTTTGAGAATATTTATGGCGAGGATACCAATGAAAGAAAGCAGCGGGTTACTGCTAAGGCTGATCCTTTTACGATTGAAGGTTTGCAGGATGTAAATGCCCGGATTTTTCATTTGGGTAGTTTACTGGCGGATGATTTTTCACTGGATGTTATCAAATATCTTGCCGGGAAAGGATTACTTTCTCTTGATGTACAGGGTTATTTGCGTGAAGTACAGAACGAAGAAGTATTGGCGGTGGACTGGGCTGAAAAGGCAGAAGCCTTGAAATATATCCATATCCTGAAAGCTAATGAACACGAAATGGAGGTACTTACGCAATGCTCAGATCCTTATGATGCTGCTGTTAAATTGGCGGACTGGGGAGTGAAGGAAGTCTTGCTGACTTTGGGAGACAAAGGCTCACTTATTTATGTTGATGAACGATTCTATGAAATTCCGGCATATCCGGTAGAGAATGTTGCCGATGCTACCGGTTGTGGGGATACGTATATGGCGGGCTATCTGTATATGCGTAAAAGAGGAGCATCTTATCAGGAAGCCGGTTGTTTTGCCGCTGCCATGTGTTCCGTCAAACTACAGAGCTACGGTCCGTTCGGTGGAACGGAGGAAGACGTACATAGCTTAATAAAAAAAGAAAATGCCGTAATTTAAGTACGGCATTTTCTTTTTTATACAGATAGATCTGTTTATTTCAACATTGAAGGTAAATTGTCTCTTCCCCAGAAATAATAAAAGATCAGTCCGATCCAACTGGTGAGCAATACAAGAATAGCGACCAATAGCTTCTTGACGCCATCTACCTTCCATTGCATAATCTCCAATACGGCTTTGATAGCAAGTATCAGGCCTATAATCCAAATAATAAATCCAATCATAATGTTCGTTGCTTTTATTTGAAAACAAATAAAGGCTACAACCGGTTCACGGTGCAGCCTTCATTTTTCAGAGTTTATTATTTACTATTTAAATAATCGAAATTATTCGGCATCAGCACCCCAGTTTCCTTTGGACAGACGCTTGTAGCTGTTATAACGCCACTTGGCATTGTCTTCGGCAGCTTGGAACAGTTCAGCAGCTTCTGAAGGATATTGTTTCATTACAGAAGAGTAACGAACCTCGCTCTTCAGGAAGTCCTGGAATCCAGCCCAATCCGGTTCTTTGCTATCCAACTGAAACGGATTCTTGCCTTCAGCTTCCAAAGCCGGGTTGTAACGCCACAAGTGCCAGTAACCGCACTTAACAGCCTTTTCTTCCTCAGCCTGGCTCTTGCCCATACCCAGCTTCAGACCGTGGTTGATACACGGAGCGTAAGCGATGATGAGTGACGGTCCGGGATAAGCTTCAGCTTCGCGGATTGCTTTCAGAGTCTGAGCCTGGTCAGCACCCATAGCAATCTGAGCTACGTAAACGTAACCGTAAGTAGTAGCCATCAAACCGAGGTCTTTCTTACGTACACGCTTGCCGGCAGCAGCAAATTTAGCGATAGCACCCACCGGAGTAGCCTTAGAAGACTGACCACCTGTGTTAGAGTAAACCTCAGTATCCAGAACCAGGATGTTAACGTCCTTACCGCTGGCGATTACATGGTCGAGACCACCGTAACCGATATCGTAAGAAGCACCGTCACCACCGATGATCCACTGGCTGCGTTTTACTAAATATTGAGTCAAGCCTTTCAGTTCCTTGCTGATCGGGCAGCCGGCAGCGATGCCTTGCTCGATGATAGCCTCGATCTGAGGTGCAAGTTCTTTAGTCTTGTCTGCATCGTACATGTTTTCAATCCATGCTTTCAATACTTCCTTAGCTTCAGCAGGAGCATTTTCGCCTTCCAGAATCTGGTTAAACAGTTTCACGATACGGTCACGCATCTTTTCATTAGCGAGTTCCATACCCAAACCAAACTCACAGAAGTCTTCGAACAAAGAGTTTGCCCAAGCAGGACCTTGACCTTTTTCGTTCTTAGTATAAGGAGTAGAAGGTACTGAACCGGAGTAGATAGAAGAACATCCTGTTGCATTGGCTACCATTTCGCGGTCACCGAACAACTGAGTGATCAACTTCACATACGGAGTTTCACCACAACCGGAGCAAGCGCCTGAGAATTCAAACAACGGAGTAGCGAACTGAGAGTTCTTTACGTTAGCTTTAACATCAACCAGATGTTGCTTGCTTGCTACCTTTTCAGCGCAGTAATCCCAGTTCGGAACTTGGTTCAACTGGCTTTCCAGATGTTTCATAGTCAAAGCTTTGCCACCCTTCTTCGGATTACCCGGACAGATGTCGGCACAGTTACCGCAACCCAGACAGTCGAGAACATCAACCTGGATACGGAATGTCATACCGTCGAATACTTTACCTACAGCTTTCAGCATCTCGAAGTTTGCACCCTTCTGCTCTTCAGCATCCAGAACGAACGGACGGATAGAAGCGTGAGGACAAACATAAGCACACTTGTTACACTGGATACAGTTTTCAGCATTCCATTCGGGAACGAAAGCAGCTACACCACGTTTTTCGTATTTAGCTGTACCTTGATACCAAGTACCGTCTTCGATGCCCTTGAATGCAGATACCGGCAGCAAGTCACCATCTTGTGCGTTGATCGGACGAACTACTTCGTTGATGAATGCAGGATCATTGTTTTCAGTCTTAGCGTCGTCAGCCAGATTAACCCAAGCAGGATCAACAGTCAATTGCTTGTATTCACCACCACGGTCAACGGCAGCATAGTTCTTGTTTACGATATCTTCACCCTTCTTACCGTAAGACTTCTGGATGAATTTCTTCATCTGTTCTACAGCCAGGTCAACAGGAATTACACCTGTGATACGGAAGAATGCAGATTGCAGGATTGTATTGGTACGGTTACCCAAACCGATTTCCTGTGCAATCTGAGTTGCGTTGATATAGTATACAGAGATATTGTTCTTAGCAAAATACTTCTTCACGCGGGTAGGCAGGTTCTTAGCCAGTTCTTCGCCTTCCCAGATTGTATTCAGCAGGAATGTACCGTTCTTGCGCAAACCGCGGGTTACATCATACATGTGCAGGTAAGCCTGAACGTGGCAAGCCACAAAGTTCGGAGTGTTTACCAAGTATGTAGAACGGATCGGAGTATCACCGAAACGCAAGTGAGAACAAGTGAAACCACCTGACTTCTTTGAGTCGTAAGAGAAGTAAGCCTGGCAGTGTTTGTCGGTATTGTCACCGATGATTTTCACAGAGTTCTTGTTAGCACCTACTGTACCATCAGCACCCAGTCCGTAGAATTTAGCCTCGAACATGCTTGCGCCGCCCAATGCGATTTCTTCTTCCTGAGGAAGTGAAGTGAAGGTTACGTCGTCTACGATACCGATAGTGAAGTGGTTCTTCGGCATCGGCATAGCCAGATTCTTGAATACGGCAATGATCTGAGCAGGAGTGGTATCCTTAGAACCCAAACCGTAACGACCGCCTACGATTACCGGAGCATCCGCTGTACCATAGTAGCAGTCTTTTACATCGAGGTACAACGGTTCGCCGTTAGCACCCGGTTCCTTCGTACGGTCAAGAACTGCAATAGTCTTAGCAGTCTTAGGCACAGCAGCCAGGAAGTGCTTAGCAGAGAATGGACGATACAGGTGTACGGCAACCATACCTACCTTTTCGCCATTAGCCATCAAGTGGTCGATAGCTTCGCGGGCAGCTTCGGTTACAGAACCCATAGCGATGATTACGCGTTCTGCGTCTTCAGCACCATAGTAATCGAACAAGCCGTATTTACGTCCTGTGATTTTAGAAATTTCATTCATGTATTCTTCTACAATAGCAGGAACTGCTTCGTAGTAGTTGTTGCATGATTCACGGTGCTGGAAGAAGTGGTCGGGGTTTTCAGCCATACCACGGGCAACCGGATTCATCGGATTCAATGCGCGGGCACGGAATTCAGCCAAAGCTTCCTGGTCAAGCAGCGGAGCGAGATCGTCATTTTCCAGCATCTCGATCTTCTGGATTTCGTGAGAAGTACGGAAGCCGTCGAAGAAATTAACGAACGGTACACGGGCTTTGATAGTTGACAAGTGAGCAACACCGGAGAGGTCCATAACTTCCTGTACAGAACCTTCTGCCAACATAGCGAAACCTGTCATACGGGTTGACATAACATCCTGGTGGTCACCGAAGATACACAGAGCGTGAGAAGCCAGTGTACGGGCTGATACGTGGAATACGCAAGGCAGGAATTCACCGGCAATCTTGTACATATTCGGGATCATCAGCAACAGACCTTGAGATGCAGTGTACGTTGAAGTCAACGCACCGGCTTGCAATGAGCCGTGAACGGCTCCGGCAGCACCGGCTTCCGATTGCATTTCCTGTACCAATACTGTTTCGCCGAAGATGTTTTTGCGTCCTGCGGCAGCCCATTCGTCTACGTACTCAGCCATCGTAGAAGAGGGAGTGATGGGATAGATAGCAGCTACTTCAGAGAACATATACGAGATATGCGCAGCAGCCTGGTTACCATCACAAGTAATGAATTTCTTCTGTTTAGTCATAACTAAATTGAATTATTATTAAGTGAATAAATCTCAATATAAAAAGCCGAACATCCAGAGTGGAATCTGATTCCCTCTTCCTATTTCCGCTTTGTGCAGGGCGTAGGTGACGCCGGGATTGTTCTTAATCTTCATTCCTTCCGGACAAATCTTGAAAGGCATCACATCGTCCACCAGGAACGACATATTCTTGTCGCCTTTGTTCACCTTGTGATCTTTCCACAAGGAATTTGCGAAGAAAGTGTCCAGCACATCTAGTTCTTCCACTTTCACGGGATAGATGGAGTACATCAGGTTAGAGTTGTGCATCATAATCTTCGATGGTTTCTTGGGGAATTCTTCTCCCTTCGGATATACCATATTGATAAGGCGTGCATCTGCCAAATATTTGATGTAGTTCATCACCGTGGCACGGGATGTTTGTATGTCGTTTGCCAACTGGCTTACGTTCGGGGCTTTCGGACCGTCTACTGCCAGCATATAAAGCAATTTCTTGATTTTTGAAAGATATTTCAGTTCAATCTGTTTGATGAGCAGGATGTCTACTTCTACCATCATATTCATGGTCTTCAGCAGATTCTCCGAGAAATTGCGTTTCTCCAGAAAGAACGGATAGAAACCGTGGTGCAGATAGTCCTGCAAGTAATCCAGTGGGCGTACCTTCGAAAGGATGCCTTTGGCAATCTGTTCGTGGTTGCTCAAAATTTCTTCCAGTGTATAAGCACGGAACTTCATGCCTGTTTGCAGGTTCAGATACTCACGGAAGGAGAAGCCACGCAGGTTATAACTCTTCACTATATCACGCAGTTCCAGGTTTTCCTCTTTCAGTCGCATCACGGACGAACCGGTAAACACGATTTTGAGGTTTGGAAAGCGGTCGTAACACATTCTCAGTTCCCTGCTCCAGTCCGGATGTTTGAATACCTGGTCTATCAGCAATACTTTTCCGCCGCGGCGTTGGAATTCATAAGCGAAATCAACGATGCTGAAATAAGAAAAGTAGAAATTGTTCATATTGATAAAGAGGCAGGAACGGTCAGTGCCGAATTTCTCTTTAGCGTATTGCAACAGAAATGTGGTTTTGCCTACACCACGCGTTCCTTTAATACCGATAAGACGGTCGTTCCAGTTGATCTCATCCATGAGGTCACGGCGAACGGGGGCATTGGTATGCTCAACAAGATAGGCGTGTGTGCGGTAGAATGCTTCCATGCTGTTAAATTCGGTTTATCGGGCGACAAATATACGTCTTTTTTATAGAATTGCAAAGTAGAGATGGCAAAATATCTTTTTTGTTAGTGAAGTTTATACCTGTTTGCGAAATCTGTTCATTTCTGACGGCGGAATCGAATGGAATAGGTATAATTATCCTTTTGTAGGATTATTAGGGGAGGAGAGAAACTTGCAAACTTGCAAAACTTGTAGGGGGCTACACACCCACACACGTGTATATATATAACACGCGTATCTATTGATTCATGTCTGCACCAGATATGCATTATGTAGGAGTGAGCTGAAGAACGTAACTTCTTGTGTAATAGTCTACTTGGTGTTTTACTAAGATTGGTCGTAGTGAAACACTAGTTCAGTCGTAGTGGGAAATGGTTTCAGTCGTAGTGGGAAGTACGTTCAGTCCTAATGGGAATATAGCTCATTATCTTTCCCGTTATGAGCAAAACGATAATCTTGTATGATAAGCACTCCATATACAGATGACCAATATTTACACAATAAGATATTTGTGAGATCAGTCGCATACTTAGGGTACCTCAGTATGATACTGAGATACCCTAAGTCGTATACTGAAATACGTTCATTATAATGCATCTGATAATCAGTTATTTACAAAAGATATCTTCATTGTTGATAAATTCAAACAAATGAACTGTTTAAAATGATAAATTATTTCCTTTCTTTTCTGTATTGAACAAGAAATAATTTATACAATGAGAGCATGTGTCTAAGGGAAGGAAGCTGAAGGATAGAACAAATAAATTAATTAAGACCAATATTTATATATGCGTGTTATTATATATACGCGTGTGTGGGTGTGTAGCCCCCTACAAGTTTTGCAAGTTTGCAAGTTTCTGTATTTTCCCCTATTGGAAAAATATATTTTCTCAATAGGCTAATATTTGCGAGTGTTACTCAAACTACTGGTGGCGGTCAATTTATCCTTAATAATTTGTTTGGCTCAAAAAGAAGATGAGGATATATTTGTTTTACTTCTTTTTCTCTGTAATTTTGCAACTTGAAACAATAAAAAACTGTAATTGTATGAAGCTTTATGTCTTTAACCCGGACACAGACATGGCACTTGCTAATAATGAAGAACACTATATGGCTCCTGCTTCTATCCGCCGAATGGCTCAAGATCTTGCTTTATTGCCGATTTGGTATGCTCAGCCTGGTAGCGCGGTGCTTGCCCCGTCTGCTTATAATGCAGACTATCTGCAGATGATGAAGCAAATATTTCCTCTTTCCATACAGTTGATAACCGAACCGGAACTGCCCGATTACGCCGAATCTCAAATTATACCGTGGGGATGGAACCCTGCTTTTCGTAAGCGTATGCTGAAAGGTGGCATTATCGAGCGTAAACTGCCCACGTTAGATACTCTTGATGCATATCGCAAAAAAGCCTCACGTGGCTTAACGATTCCTCTCTTTGCTCTTTTCGAATTCAATAAAGTGGTGTCGTGTACTTGTGGATATCATCGTATGATAAGTGGGGAAGGGGATCACGAATTTACCGATGCGGCTGTTAAGGATTTGAAAAACGGATACGTATTCAAGTCCCTTTGGTCGGGTAGCGGAAGGGGATTGCGCTGGTGCAGGCATGGACTGACGAAATCAGTGTCTAACTGGTGTAGGCGTGAGTTGAATGAACATGGGGCGATTATGGTGGAACCTATATACGACAAGGTCGGAGATTTTGCCATGGAATTCTATTCTAGTGGCAATGGGAAGATATTTTTCACAGGTTATTCGCGTTTTACTACGGATGAAAAAGGTGCTTATCAGGGAAATATCCTGGTTTCGGATGCGGAGGTGGAGCAATGGCTTCAGCAGTATGTTCCTCTGCAGGCGATAGTAAGGATTCGTGAGCGTCTGATGAAAGGGCTTGATACTCTATATGATTCGTACTCGGGACCTTTGGGCGTAGACATGATGGTTTGTAAGGATGTAGAGGGGCTTCCGTATGGTATTTTCCCACATGTTGAAATCAATATGCGCATGACGATGGGAACACTTTCGCACCAGCTTTACGATAATTTTGTCGCTTCCGGAAGCGATGGCATATTTTCTGTTGAGCATTATCCTTCTAACGAAGCGTTGCGTATGCAGCATGAACAAGATATGAAGGATTATTCGCTGGTAGTGGAAAATGGTAGAGTGGTTTCAGGTTATTTGCCTTTAGTGCCTGTCACTCCCCAAAGCCGTTACCGCGCTTATATGCGTTGCAGGGTGCGGCCGTAGAGATTTTATCTGCACGCTTCACTCTCATTTCCACAACGGTCTACAGCAGTGACGGCAAAGTATTTTTTAGCTGTCCACAGACGGATGGGAGCATACGTATATTCTGTTCCCTCTACACGCTGGGCGATGATGTTTTCCGGGTTAGATATATCTACGGGGGAGGTATCCGAACCATAGATAACATATGTCGGCACATTGCGTTTATCATTATCCATGGCAGGCAGCCAGCTCAGATGTACATAACCATCGGACTGTTGAGTGACGGTAAGGCGGGTAGGAACTGTCGGTGGTACGTTGTCTATCCAGGGCATGGCAGGTTGCAGGGCAGGAGCGGTATAAAAGTCCTCTTCCAATACATCATACAACCCTTGTGTGTTGTCCATCAGATATTTCACGCGATAATGAGCCTGACCTGCCAGTTTGTGGGTACGGATGAAGTGCATCTGACGCTCCACTTCATCCAGTGTCCAGTTTCCTTCACTGGGATCGAGGAAATAGATACCCAGTCCGGGAATGATCTGGCGACCATTACTTTGTTCCTGCCAGTCGAGGGCAAAAGGGTAGAAATGGTTACCCCGGAAGTAAAGCATGGGATATATCTGATCCTGTATGCCTTCACCCAACCAACCTTGTGCATCCTGGTAAACAGTATGAAAAGCATTCCATCCGCGGGAGGGATAACGGGAAGTATCACGGTATTTTCCTACAGGGCAGGTACTTACCTTTACCCAGGGTTTCAGAGCTTTCACACCTTTGTAGAGGTGTCGGACGATTTCCGTAATGTTATCCCTGCGCCATTGGGCGAGGTCGCGTCCTTTGCCATATTTCCGGAAATCATAGGTGTCAGGGAATCGGGGAGCATTCTCCGGATAACGCAGATAATCGAAGTGGACGCCATCCACGTCATATTTTTCTACGACTTCGCGTACAAGGCTCATCAGATATTCTTTGGTTTCCGGATTTCCGGGATTGAGGAAGTATTCACGCTTATAAGGCACACAAATAGCGGATTTCTGTTTGGTTACGGAGGCATTACCCAGATTGGCAACATGCTTGCGATTGCCTAACGGAATGGCTACCATCCAGGCATGGCACTCCATACCACGCTTATGACACTCTTCTATGGCGAAAGCCAGTGGATCGTATCCCGGATCAGTGCCTGTTTTTCCGGTCAGGATGGAGTTGAACGGTTCTATCTTCGAGCGGTAGAGCACGTCACCGCGCGTTCGTGTCTGGAAGAGCACAGTGTTGAAGTTAGCATCCTTCAGTCGGTCAAGTATCTCGACTAGTTCTGCCTTTTGTTTTCGGATGCCTTCGGGGCTGGTGGCACGGGTACGGGGCCAGTCCAAACCATAGACGGCGGTGACCCAGGCAGCGCGCACTTCGTATTTTGGAGGACGGGTAACCATCTCACCGGCGGATTGCGCGGTAAGGGGCAGAACGAATGTGAAAAATAATATAGTGAGAAGTAACTGTTTCATGTTGATAGAGATTTTATTGTAATACCTAATACTTATTCTAAACAAATTCTCTTTTCCTTCTTTATTTCTGTCATTTTTAGCGGCGAAGATAAGTAAAACACTTGAGAATATTGTGCAGTTTCCTTAGAAACTATTACATTTGCGTCCATTAAAAATAATGAATAACGCACCATGATTACATTTACGCTTTGTCTGTTGGCATTAATAGCAGGTTATTTTCTTTACGGGCGTTTCATCGAACATATTTTCGGTCCTGACGATCGTAAGACGCCTGCTTTGACTAAGACCGATGGGGTGGATTATATCCCTTTGCCCACCTGGAAGATTTTCATGATACAATTTCTCAATATTGCCGGTTTGGGTCCTATCTTCGGTGCTATTATGGGGGCTAAATTTGGTGTATCATCTTATTTGTGGATTGTGCTCGGCAGTATCTTTGCCGGGGCCGTACATGATTACCTGGCAGGTATGCTCTCTCTGCGTAATGGCGGTGAAAGCTTGCCGGAGATCATCGGTCGCTATCTGGGAGTAACTACCAAGCAGGTGATGCGCGGCTTTACAGTTCTTTTGATGATATTGGTAGGAGCTGTCTTTGTGGCCGGCCCTGCCGGATTGCTGGCAAAACTGACACCGGAATCTTTGGATGTTACGTTCTGGATAATAGTAGTATTTATCTATTATATTTTTGCCACTTTGTTGCCGGTTGATAAAATCATAGGTAAGATATATCCGCTTTTTGCTGTTGCATTACTTTTTATGGCGGTGGGTATACTGGTGATGCTTTATGTGAAGCATCCTGTCTTGCCGGAATTCTGGGACGGATTACAAAATACGAACCCTAATGCTGCTGAACTACCCATTTTCCCGATTATGTTTGTCAGCATAGCCTGTGGTGCTATCAGTGGTTTCCATGCTACGCAAAGTCCGTTGATGGCTCGTTGTATGACGAGTGAACGTCACGGTCGTCCTGTGTTCTATGGTGCTATGATTACCGAAGGTATTGTTGCCCTGATTTGGGCTGCAGCTGCCACCTATTTCTTTCATGAAAACGGAATGGGGGAGACGAATGCTGCCGTAGTAGTGGATGCTATCACCAAAGATTGGCTCGGTACTGTGGGAGGATTCCTTGCTATATTAGGTGTGATTGCCGCACCTATCACGAGTGGTGACACCGCTTTCCGCTCTGCCCGCCTTATTGTGGCGGACTTCCTCGGAATGGAACAAAAATCCATGCGTCGTCGTTTGTATATATGTATTCCTATGTTTCTCGCTGCTATTGGTTTGTTGCTCTACAGTTTGAGCGACAAAGAGGGCTTTGACATGATTTGGCGTTACTTTGCATGGACCAATCAGACGCTTTCCGTCTTTACGCTTTGGGCGATTACCGTCTATCTGGTGCGTGAAAAGAAAGGGCATTACTTTTATGTAACTTATGTTCCGGCTGTATTTATGACAACTGTTTGTACAACATACATCTGCATAGCCCCCGAAGGCTTTGGCTTAGGACCTCAGGCTGCTCTTGGTGTTGCCATTCTGGCTGCTGTGGTAGCTGCGCTCTGGTTTAGTATCTGGTATTTTAAAACGACTAAAAAACTTTGGTAATGAAGAGATTTAAAAAATCTACAAGCATCACGATTGCTCTGCTTATCTATGTGAGTGCTACGGCAGCATATTTCCTGCCGCGCAACACTGTTATCAGTGATACGGAAAAATACGTCACTGTTGCAGCATCCTATATCATTGTGTTTATCCTCTGGTTGGTGTTGCGTAAGAAAGAAGACTTGCAGCGAAAACGTAAAGAGGAAGATGAAAAGTACAATAATACCAAAAACTAATAAGTAACAATGAAAAAATTAGCATTACTCGTTTGTCTGCTTGTGGCCACAGTGGCTGCCCAGGCACAATTTGAAAAAGGAAAGTGGATATTGAATCCGTCGATTTCCGGCTTAGGTTTGTCGCATAATACAGAGACAGACAAGACTTCATTTGGCATTGAAGCCAAAGGTGGTGCGTTTCTGCTGGATAATGTGGCGTTACTGATACATGCAGGAGCCAAATGGAATGAAAAAGGAGGCGATACGGATGTTTATACCCTCGGTGTAGGCGGTCGTTACTATTTCAGTAAGATTGGTCTATATCTAGGCGCTGATGTCAACGTAGACCGTTGGGATTGGGGGACAAGCGATGATACCAAGTTTTCTTTCGGCGCGGAAGCGGGTTATGCTTTCTTCCTGTCAAGGACGGTGACACTTGAGCCGGCTGTGTACTGGAACGTAAACGGTGACCGTTCGGTATTTGGTCTGAAGGTTGGTTTCGGTTTCTACTTCTAACTTACATAACTCATACGCAGGAGTTAGAGGAGTTAAAGAAGTGATCACTTCTTTAACTCCTATTATGAATTAAGCAGGCTAAGATTTTTCCGCTTTGCAGGTTATTATAAATTCAATTATTTCATGTGCAGTTTTTCTTGCAGGAATTGTCCTGTATAACTTGCCGCACATTTTGCCACTTCTTCCGGTGTACCTGCCGCTACCAGATTTCCACCTTTGTCACCACCTTCCGGTCCGAGGTCTATCACATAGTCGGCACACTTGATAACGTCCATGTTATGCTCGATGATTACGATGGAATGTCCACGTAATATCAGGGCATCGAAAGCTTCCAGTAATTTGCGAATATCATGGAAATGCAATCCTGTAGTCGGTTCGTCGAAGATGAACAGGGTAGGGTCTGCCTTTTCCTGACTGAGGTAATAAGCCAGCTTCACGCGTTGGTTTTCACCACCTGAAAGGGTAGAGGAAGACTGTCCCAGTTTGATGTAGCCTAATCCTACATCTTGTAGTGGAGCGAGTTTTTTTACTATCTTCTTCTGTCCGTGTTTAGTGAAGAACTCTATAGCTTGGTTCACGGTCATTTCCAGTACATCGTAGATGCTAGCATCATGGAACTTAACCTCCAGTGTATCAGCTTTGAAGCGTTTTCCGTGACAAGTTTCACATTCCAACACCAAGTCGGCCATGAATTGCATTTCTACTGTGATGGTTCCGTCACCTTTACATTCTTCGCAACGTCCGCCCTCACTGTTAAATGAAAAGTAGCCGGCAGTGTATCCCATTTGTTTGGCAAGTGGTTGATCTGCCCATAGTTTGCGGATTTCGTCGTAAGCCTTGATATAAGTTACAGGATTTGAGCGACTGGATTTGCCAATAGGGTTCTGATCTACAAATTCTACATTTCGCAGGTTTTGCAGGTCACCGCCGATAGAAGCGAATTCGCCCGGACGTTCGCTGCACTCATCCAGTTCGCGTTTCAGGGCACGGAAGAAGATGTCGCGTACCAGGGTACTCTTTCCCGATCCGCTGACGCCGGTCACTACAGTCATTACATTCAGAGGAAAGCGCACGTTTACCCCTTTTAGGTTATTTTCGCGTGCCCCGGTCAGTTCTATGTAGTTATTCCATGGGCGGCGATGTTCTGGGACAGGAATTTCTTCTTCTCCTAGTAGATACCGGACGGTGTAGCTGTCGCTGTTCGGTTGCAAACCTTTCATATCTCCCTGATAGACCACTTGTCCGCCCAGGCGGCCGGCTTTGGGACCGATATCTATGATATAATCCGCTGCACGGATGATTTCTTCGTCATGTTCCACGATGACAACCGTATTACCCAGTTGTTGCAATTGACGCAATACGTGTATCAACTTGTCGGTATCGCGACTGTGTAGTCCGATACTGGGTTCGTCAAGAATGTAGAGTGAACCTACTAGGCTGCTGCCCAGTGAAGTGGCTAGATTAATACGTTGGCTCTCACCACCCGAAAGCGAGTTGCTGAGACGATTCAGTGTCAGATATCCCAATCCAACATCGAGAAGGAAGCGGATACGACTGTTGATTTCCATGAGAATACGGGTAGCAACATCTTTGTCGTGCTTATCCAGTTGCAGGTTATCGAAGAAGTTTTTCAGCTCCGTAATCGGCAGATCTACGAGTTGGGAAATATTTCGTCCTCCTACTCGTACATAGCCGGCTTCGGGTTTTAAGCGGGTGCCATGGCACTTCGGGCAAAGTGTTTTGCCACGATAGCGTGCCAACATCACACGATATTGTATTTTGTACTGATTTTCCTGCACCATCTTAAAGAAGGCGTTGATACCCTGGAAGTAAGGAGTGCCTTCCCATAGCATCCGGCGTTGTGCGTCCGTCAACTCATAGTAAGGTGTAAAGATGGGGAATCCGGCTCTTTCGGCACCTCGTATCACCATATCTTTCCATTCACCCATCACTTCGCCACGCCAACACACAACAGCGCCGTCGTAAACGGAAAGCGAACGGTTGGGAACCACCAGATGTTCATCAATACCGATTACTTTACCGAAACCTTCGCACTCAGGGCAGGCACCGATGGGGGAGTTGAAGGAAAACATCTGGTCGCTCGGCTCTTCAAAAGCAATACCGTCTGCTTCGAATTTGGTGCTGAAGCGATACAGGCTGGTTGTTCCGTCAGGCTGATAGAACCGGAGCAGACAGGCACCGTCGCCTTCGTACATCGCCGTTTCGGCAGAGTCCGTCAGTCGGCTGACCGCATCTTTTTCTTTGGATGCTACCATACGGTCTATCAATAAGAAAACGGTATCTCCTTTCTTGGGTTCGTATTCATCAATGCGTATCATCTCTCCGTTTACTTCCAGACGATTGAAACCTTGCTTCATATCAATGTCCAGTTGCTGTTTCATGGTACGGTCTTCACGTAGCAATATCGGAGCGAGCACTGTGTATCTTGTCCCTTCCGGATAGCCTAACATACAGTTTACGATATCTTCAGTGGAATGTTTTTTTACTTCCTCTCCGCTAATGGGACTGAATGTCCGTCCGATGCGGGCATACAATAATCGCAGGTATTCGTATATTTCGGTAGAGGTGCCGACAGTGGAGCGTGGATTGCGGCTGCTCACCTTCTGTTCTATGGCGATGGCAGGTGGAATCCCTTTGATAAAGTCACATTCAGGCTTGCTCATACGTCCCAGGAACTGGCGGGCATAACTGCTCAGGCTTTCTACATAACGACGTTGTCCCTCAGCATAAAGTGTGTCGAATGCCAGGGAGGATTTACCCGAACCGGACAACCCGGTGATGACAACAAGTTTGTTTCGGGGTATTTCTACGTCTATATTTTTCAGGTTGTTGACGCGTGCGCCTTTGATGAGTATGGAGTTGTTTTTGGTCATAATCTGAGTCACTAAAGTGAATTTAAGTTGCAAAGATAATCACTGCAATTCAAATATGTATAATGATTGGCAGGTTAAGATTTGTTATACTTTTAAATAGTTGCTGACATACAAGCGGGAAAAGCATTATTTTTATGCGCACTTTAAAAACCAATCATCCTTATGCAATACCCTCGGATATGCTTGTGTGCCATGTTGGCATGCTTGTTTTCTTGTTTCGGGACAGTTATGGGACAAGAGACAATTGATTTGAAATCGCTTGCCGACAGTGTACGGAAAGCGAATGGTAAACCGAATTTTCTACCCTTGGGTATGCACTTCCTTGAATTGGCAAAAGAGCGGAAGGATACGGCTAATATCAGTGACGCTTATGCTATTCTTGCCAATCATTATTATGAATTAGGAGATACGGACAGTTTGCGCCTGGTGACTTATGAATATATGGACTGGGCAGATCGTTGCCACCGTAATACCGATCGCTATCAGGCATGGAGGCAGTACATCCAGCGAATGACCGAAAAGGGGTTGCAGGAAGAGGTGATGAAGGAGACGGATTTACTCTGCAAAGACGCCGAGAAACGGAAAGATAAATACGGCATGGCATCCGGTGAAATGTGTATAGGTTATAATCACCGTGTGTTCGGTCAGAATATAAAGCTATGCCTTGAATATTATGACAGTGCATTGAAGCACTTTGAAGAAGGCAAATATTACCGTGATGCTTATGTTGTTTCCCTCAATATCATTCAAACTTATCTGGCACGTCAGTCATATAGTGACGCCGTGCCTTATCTGGATCGGTTGGGACAGTTGGGGAAGACAGTAGAGGGGAAGGATGTTGTAATAGGAGAAGCCCTGTATATGCGCTATTATCAGTTTCGGGTTATTGCTGTTTTGGGGATAAAAGGAGAGAAAGCGGCAGAACCTTATATTCGTGAAGCAAATGCTTATTATCTTAAAAATAAAGAGTCTATTTCACAGGAGGGCTGGTTCGGCTATAAAATTATGTGCAGTCAGATCTTGGGTAACATAGGCAATGCCGTGGCTTATATGGATTCTCTGATTAATTACCAGCGTTCGATAGGCAATTATTATCCGGGAAACTACCGGCAAAAAGCCATTATGCTGGAACAGATCGGACATTACAAGGAGGCATGTCGTGCTTTTGCAGAGTATTCTCAGTTGAATGATTCTGTGCGTACGGCAGAGATGGATGAACAGCTGAACAAATATACCGCTCAGTTTGAGGTTGACCGTCTGAAGAAGGAGAAGCTGGAACTGAGTGAGAAAATGAGCCGTGAGCGTCTGGCTTTTGTGTTTGGGGCGGGTTGTGTGATATTACTGCTATTGATATTGGTTACTTACCTTTATATTCGTACTCTTTCCATGAACCGGAAACTGGATGTTGCCCGTAAGGAATTGCAAAAAATGGGGCGCATTAAGAGTTCGTTCATCCAGCACGTCACGCATGAGTTGCGTACACCGCTTAATTCTGTAGTAGGTTTTTCTGCATTGCTTGCCGAAGAAGGCTTGGATGTGGAAGATGCCCGTGAGTATTCCGGTCAGGTCGAGAAGAACAGTGCTTATTTGTTAGAACTGATTGATAATATAATAGATATTGCCGATATGGACTCACAGACTGCGGATATGCCCAAAGAAGCGGTGGATGTGAATGCCTGCTGTCTTGAATGTATAGATGAGTTGGGTGGGAAGCAGAAAGAAGGTGTGGAACTGCAATGGGTTCCCTCTCCGGATGCCCCGGTGATACAGACTGTACGGGCCTGGATGAAGCGTGTGCTTACCCTTTTGCTGGATAATGCCGGGAAATTTACCGAAAAGGGTGTGATCCGTCTGCAATGTGAGGAAGATAAGGAGAATAATATCATACGTTTCATAATAGAAGATACTGGTATCGGCATTGAGCCGCAATATCAGGAAACTGTTTTCGAGCGTTTCTTTAAAGTAGATAGCTTTACTCCCGGCACAGGTCTGGGACTTTCCATTGCCCGTCAGGTGATGGATATTGTAGATGGCAAGATTTACCTGGATACTTCGTACAACGGTGGCGTCCGTGTAGTTGTTGAATGGCCAATGAATTGAATAAACCCTAATCAGATTTTATAAAGAATGAAAGTAAGAACCCTTTTGTGCGTATGTGCCCTGCTCTTTTCTCTGACAGTGGCAGCGCAATTCCAACCCGAAAGATACCCCAAACGTGAATTTCGTGCAGCCTGGATACAAGCTGTTAACGGACAATTCCGCGGAATTCCCACCGAAAAGTTGAAACAGACCCTGATCAGTCAGTTGAACTCCCTGCAAGAGGCAGGCATTAATGCCATTATCTTTCAGGTACGTCCCGAAGCCGATGCTCTCTATGCTTCGCAACTGGAACCGTGGAGCCGCTTTCTGACCGGTGTACAGGGACAAGCACCCAATCCTTATTGGGATCCCATGGAATTTATGATTGAAGAGTGCCACAAGCGTGGTATGGAGTTTCATGCCTGGATTAATCCTTATCGTGTGAAGACTTCACTGAAGAATGAATTGGCGCCGGGTCATGTTTATAATATCCATCCCGAATGGTTTGTTACTTACGGTGACCAAGTCTATTTCGACCCTGCATTGCCGGAAAGCCGTCGCCACATCTGTATGGTGATTACGGATATTGTTTCCCGCTACGATGTTGATGCTATTCATATGGATGATTATTTCTACCCCTATCCTAAACAGGGAGTAGACTTTCCGGATGATGCCAGCTTTGCCCGTTATGGCGGTGGATTTTCTAATAAAGCGGATTGGCGTCGCAGTAATGTCAATGTGTTGATAAAGAAAATTCATGAGACAGTGCGTGAATTGAAGCCATGGGTTAAGTTCGGTGTTTCTCCGTTTGGTATTTACCGTAATCAGAAGAGTGATCCGCTGGGTAGTAAGACCAACGGTTTGCAAAACTATGATGATCTTTATGCCGATGTGCTTCTTTGGGCCCGTGAAGGTTGGATAGACTATAACATTCCGCAGATATACTGGCAGATAGGTCATCCGGTAGCTGATTATGAGACATTGGTGAAGTGGTGGGCAAAGAATACGGAAAATCGTCCTTTGTTCATTGGTCAGTCGGTAATGAATACGGTGCAGAATGCTGATCCGCAGACTCCTTCCATGAACCAGCTTCCCCGTAAGATGGCGTTGCAACGTGCTTATCAGACGATTGGTGGAAGTTGTCAGTGGCCTGCAAGTGCAGTGGTGGAGAATGCCGGAAAGTATCGTGATGCTTTGATGGCTGAATACCACAAATATCCCGCCTTGCCTCCTGTTTTTGATTTCATGGATAATGAAGCGCCGGATAAAGTGCGCAAGATGAAACCGGTGTGGACAGAAGATGGATATCTTTTGTTCTGGACAGCACCGAAGTATAAGGATGAAATGGATCGTGCCGTACAGTATGTGATTTACCGTTTCGATGCTAAAGAGAAAGTGGACATCAGTGATCCTTCTCATATTGTAGCCATCACGCGGGATAACTTCTATAAGTTACCCTATGAAAATGGAAAGACTAAATATCGCTATGTGGTAACAGCACTCGACCGACTGCATAATGAGTCGAAGGTAGTGGCCAAAAAGGTGAAGCTATAAGCTTCACCTTTTTTGTTAATACAATATGAAACCTGCTATTCCGCAGACTATAATCATCACTATCGGATTGACTTTATATTTCCGGGTACCCACAAAAGCCACCAGGAAGATGATGCAACTGACGATAAACGAGTACATATCTTCTTTAGGTGAACTAAAATTCTCAGTATTCATCAATATCAAGGCCGCTGATGCCAGAAGACCTACCACTGCCGGACGTAATCCGCTGAATACTGCTTCAACAGCCGGGTGTTTCTGGTATTTCAGGAAAAACTTGCTGATAGCCAACATCAGGATGAATGAAGGAAGCACTACTGCAAAAGTAGCGATGACAGAACCCCACACACTTCCGGTAGCCGTGAAGCCTACATACGTTGCCGAATTGATTCCGATAGGTCCGGGAGTCATCTGACTGATAGCTACAATATCTGTAAACTCTTGCGGTGTCAGCCACTCGTAACGTGTGACTACTTCACCTTGTATCATTGAAAGCATGGCATATCCGCCGCCAAAGCCGAAAAGACCTATTTTGAAGAATGTATAGAATAACTGGAGATAAAGCATGGGAGATTTATAATTTATAATTTATGATTTATGATGCGCAGCCAACTTTCAACTTTCAACTTTGGGATGGTGTAACCGTCCGTACAGGTATCCTCCTACACCGGCGATGATGATTACCCAGATAGGAGAGAAGTCCAACAACCAGATGATCAGTGCAGATACAATGGGTATCCAGACATTGTAACGGTTGATTTTTGCCGATTTCGCCATACTGAATGTAGGAGCGGCAATCAGTGCGACTACCGCCGGGCGGATGCCCTTGAAAATGCGCTCTACAACTGTATTGTCTTTGAAGTTATGGAAGAATAAAGCAATGGCAAGAATAATGAAGAATGATGGCAATATAGTACCTAAAGTCGTCACCAGACTACCACGAATTCCCCGTAGTTTATATCCTATGAAAATAGAAATGTTAACCGCAAGAATGCCAGGAGTCGATTGGGAAATGGCAAGTAAGTCTATAAAATCGTCTTTGGCGATCCACTTTCGTTTCTCCACAATTTCTTCCTCTATGAGTGGCACCATGGCATAGCCACCTCCGATAGTGAAAACTCCTATTTTAGAAAAAAGGCCGAATGCCTCTAAATAAATATTCATAGTTTTAATGTTATAATGTGATAATATGATATCACTCTACCACTTTATTCCCCTTCTTCCCCTTCTTCTTTCTGTTTCGCATATTGGCTCGGGCTGACACTGAAATGCTTCTTGAATACTTCTCGGAAGTATTTCGCATCGCTGAAACCAGTTATTTCTGCAACTTCAGTTATACTGTATTTCTGCTCTTTCAGTAGTTGTGCGGCACGTTTCAGACGTATCAATCGGATATAGTCTGCCGGAGCCTGGTCGGTCAGGGCTTTTATTTTATTATAGAAGCTGGTACGACTCATATTCAGTAATGAACAGAGCATTTCCACATTGAGTGCACCGTTATCCATATTTTCTTCCACATGCTTCTTGACGGAAGAAATGAATTTCCAGTCAAGGTCGGTGGAACAATTGGTACAAGTTGTGGCATCTTCATCATCATTCAGTTCCAGATTAGCATATTTATGTCGCAGCAAAGAGCGATTCGTCAGGATGTTGGATATCGTAGCACGGAGAATACCTATATTGAAAGGCTTCACAATATACTCATCTGCTCCGGTCTTCAATCCTTCAATGATGTTGCGGTCATTGTTCAGTGCTGTGAGCAAAATGATGGGGATGTGAGAGATTTCAATATCATTCTTTAAGACATGACACAATTCGTCCCCACGCATTTCCGGCATCATGATATCCGAAATAATCATGTTAGGCATATATTCCTTGACTATTTCGAGTGCTTGTTTGCCATCGCTGCATACTTGTATGTTATAGTCGTCCGACAGTGTATTGCGGAGATATTCTCTCAACTCATCATTATCCTCCACAATCAGGATTTTCGGAAGATCACTGTTTTGCTGTTGTTTCTGTTTGGTTGCATCATAAGCAATGTTTGGCGTAACATTCTTAGGCACTCCCGATTCAGCATAAGCTACTTTCTCACTTCCCGGTTTCGGACTGTGAATAGCTTTTCGATAAGGTTTTTCACCTTTTGGGAATGTGACTTTAATACAGGAGCCTTTTCCTTCCGTGCTTGTAAAGTTGATTTTGCCTTTATGCAGGTGAACAAGTTTCCATACCAGTAACAGTCCGATACCACTACCCGTTACTTTCGAGTTGATGGCGTTACTACCCCGGAAGTGTATTTTAAAGAGCTTTTTCTGTTCAGAGGACGGAATACCGATACCCGTATCCTTTACTTCCACACTCCAATAGTCTTCTGTTTCTGCTGTATAGATATGTACGCTTCCACCTTCCGGTGTATATTTCAAGGCATTGGATATCAGATTTTTCAGAATCGAATCCATCTTATCCTTGTCAAGCCAGGTATTCATGTAGCGGAAATTACTCTCATAAGTCAGGCTGATACGCTTTACGTCGGCATAAGCCCGGAAAGCATTGATCATTTCCTCCATGTAGGTGCTTAACTCATATTCGGATACATATAGGGCACTGGAATAAGTGTCTGCACGTTCGAAGTTAATAAGATTGGTCGTCAGTCGCAACAGGGCGTTCACATTTCGTATGGCAGTATTCATATTGCTTCGTCCGCTCGGTGTCAGATTCTCCTTTTCACTGAGTTCTTCCAGTGGCGCTTTGATCAGTGTCAACGGAGTGCGAATATCATGCGCTGTATTGATGAAGAAACGTATTTTCTCATCCGAAGCCTTACGCTGTTTGCGCAGGATAATGACACGCAATGTGATAATGGCGATCGCGGCTACCACGGCGGCATAAAGTATTAATGCCCATATGCTGAGCCATAAGGGCTGTTCTATCATGATTTCCATGTCACGCTCTTCGAGAACGATTCGTCGGTCTTCACTGGAGATGGCACGTACCCGTAATGTATATTTTCCGGGACTCAGATTTGTGAACCGGATCATGCAATCTTTCTCAGGACGGCTCCATCCGTCATAGAAACCTTCCAGTTTCCAGGAATACAGCACCAATGACGGATAATCGTAGTTGATAGAAGATATCCGTAGAGAGAATATGTTCTGATTGTATTTTAGCTTTAACACTTGAGTTTCATCTATGTCCACTTCCAGCGGTGAACCCTCATCGCCGGGGTAAACGGTTTGATAGAATACACGCAAATCGCTGAATATCATTTTGAACTCATAATTGCGTGGAATCATCATATCTTTGTGGAACTCTATTGCTCCGTCCGTACTTCCAAGAATGAAGTTTCCGTTTTTTCGCAGTACGCCTGATGATGCGTTGAAGTGATCGCTCTTCAATCCTTGCTCTTTGGTCCAGTTATGGAAAATTTTCCCCTCTGGGTAATAACTTATCAGGCTGTTTTCGGTACTCAGCAGGACACTTTTATTCCCGTCCGGAAGAATGGTATATATGTTGTTGGAAATCAGCGGGCAGTTGTCTTTGTGGAAATGCTCGAACGACTTTCTATGATAATTGTAAATGAGCAATCCGGAATTACTGGTTCCTATATACAGAAGACTGTCAGCTATCTGATAAAGTGCGTTGATATAAAAAGACTCTATCGGCATCGAGATATTCTGAAACTTACCGGTTTCCTTATTTAGGAGATACAGTCCTGTGGCTGTGCCTATCCACATGTGTTGCGCATCCTTTTCTTTAATATCCGTGATGCCGCTTAGTCCCGGATAAGTGCGTCTATTTTTGCGTGCAAAATCTATTTGTTTTAAATTATAATAGCCGCCGGACCAGATATTACCATCGGAAGTTTTCATGATAGAACGTATGTACTTATCCGGGCGGATATCACAATCGCCAAATGTAGAAGGAGTGAAGAACTCCACCTTCATCTGTTTTTTATCGATCTGGTAGATGCCCGAAGAGTATCCGCCTGCCCAGATGATGCCGGGTGATACCTCGCACAAAGAAATGAAAACATGGTTTTTGGTTATGTTGCCATTATCAAACACGCTGAGGAATGAGCGCCATTGCTTTGTTTTAGTGGAGTAGAGACTGATACCATTATTGGTAGCAAACCAAAGATCACCTTCGTGATCTTCGATGATGGCATTCACTTGGTCATTGATGAGTGATTGCTTGTTGCCGATAGAATGTTTGATCCATTCATAACTGGCATATTGATTGTTGCGTACTGTGATGCCGATAGGGTAATTAGCCATCCAGATGCGTTCATCATCTACATAGAAGTCGTAAATACTGTTGCCGTTCATGGCATTGTAGCTATTGTAATCCGCCACGATGTAGGGGGTGCACTCATAGGTATCCACATTCATTTTATATATACCGGCACCATCTGTAGCTATCAATATTTCTTTGTCATTGAAGGCTTTGATACGTGTAATGCTGACATCCTGCAAACCGACATTCAGCTCTACAGTTTGATGAATATTCATATCATACAGATAAATGCCTTTCTGGAACGTACCGATGAATAGTTTGCGGTTTGCTTTATGGAAATATAACTCGTTCACTTGCATCTTCAGTTTATCAAGCCAGTTGCATGGAGAAAGGTTGAGAACGTTGTCTTTTAATTCGGCATGATGTATACCGACGTCTGTACCGATGAAATAATGTTCAGGGTCGATTTGCTCGATATCCGTAATACTTTCTCCGATATGGTTTTTGATAACGGTAGTTTTCTCAGTATTCGTATCGTAGAGATACAATGCTTCTTCGTTACAGAGCCATACAATATTGTTGCTGTCAATAAATCCATAGCTTACGGGAGTCGGATTTCCTTTTACCACTTCATCAGGTAGCTTGTATACAAGCTGAAAGCGATCATGTTTGGCATCATAGCGGAATACTCTTCCTTTTTTGCCTATTTCCCACAGTGTTCCATCCACACCAACATATAGCCAACTCAGATTGAGCATGGAGTTAACTTCTATTTCGCTGTCTATAAGCCGGTATTGCTTGAAATTTTTTCCGTCATAGCGGTCAATGCCATTGTGCGTAAGAAACCACATATATCCTTTCGGCCCTTTCTGAATGGCATATACCCTACGGTTGCTCAAGCCATCTTCTACGCCAAGATATTTATAAGTTTGGGCGATGCAGAAGGAGGAAATGTATGTGAATAAAAAGAAAATGATAAATTTTCTCATAACAGTTACGGTCGTTCGTTATTGGGGGTATTTGTGAAATTAACGCAAAAATATGCATTTTGTTTGATAAAAGCAACACGAAAGCAAGAAGAATAATGTTCGATTCCTCGCATTGTTTAGACGACAACAGGCGCAAGTTGTATATTATAACCTGCGCCTGTGTTTCACTTATAGATTGTAGTCAGAACTACTTAACCTTTTCTTCTACCCATTTACGTGCATTGACGAAGGCTTCCATCCATGGAGTGATCTGGTCGCTGTGCAGGCGGTCGGCAGGATAACAACCGTTCTGCCACGGGAAGATAGAGCGCTCCAGGTGAGGCATGATAGCCAGATGGCGTCCGTCGGCACTTGCTATGGCTGCTATGGAGTAGTCGGAGCCATTCGGATTGGCAGGATACTCGTCATAACTATATTTGGCTACCACATTATATTTATCTTCGTCGTAAGGCAAAGAGAATTTTCCTTCTCCGTGAGCTACCCATATACCGAGTTTGCTGCCACTCAGAGAGCCGAACATTACGCTGCGGTTGGTAGGAATGGTAAGTCCCAGGAATCTCGATTCGAATTTATGAGATTCATTATGCAGCATTTTACCGTTTTTCTTATGTTCGGGATTGATGAGGTTCAATTCCATCATCAACTGGCAACCATTACAAACACCCAATGAAAGCGTATCTTCGCGTGCGTAATACTTGTCGAGTGCTTCTTTAGCTTTCGGATTGAAGAGGAAAGCTCCTGCCCAACCTTTGGCAGAACCCAATACGTCTGAGTTGGAGAAACCACCACAATAAACAATCAGGTTCACGTCTTCCAATGTCTCACGTCCGCTGATAAGGTCGGTCATGGTGACGTCTTTCACATCAAAGCCTGCCAGATACAGGGAGTAAGCCATTTCGCGCTCACCGTTCGTTCCTTTTTCGCGGATGATTGCTGCGCGGATGCCTGTCGGTGTACGGCGGTTCGGGTCGATGCCATATTGAGAGAATTTACCTTTGAAGCCGGGCATGAAAGCGAATTCCAGTGGCTGCATCTTGTAGTTCTCGAAACGCTTCTTGGCGCAACCGTTCATAGATTGCTTGCGGTCGAGCAGGTAAGAAGTAGAATACCAAACATCACGCATATAGTCGATACCGAACTGATAAGTAGCGTCATCTTTAGATACGAGGATGTGGCGTTCATCGGTCGGCTTACCAATCTTCACAAAACCTACTCCGGCATCTTCCAATATTTGTTTTACTTCTTCCTTATGCTTGTCGCTTACCTGGATAACAATACCCGGATTCTCGGCAAACAGGAGTTTCACGAGGTCGTGTTCCTTCATCTTGTCGAGATTGATTTCCATACCACCTTCTACATTGGCGAAGCACATTTCGAGTAAGGTAGTAATCAGACCACCGGCAGAAATATCGTGCCCGGCAAGAATCAGTCCTTTGTTCACCAGTTCCTGAACGGCAAGGAAAGCGTCGCGGAAATATTCGGCATCTTGTACAGTGGGTACTTCGTCGCCAATCTTGCCCAATGATTGCGCAAAGGCCGAACCACCCAGCTTCAGTGTATCAAAACTGAAGTCGATATGATAAATCGTTGTCTTTTCGCTGTTGACAAGTACGGGAGAAACCACTTTCTTCACATCAGAAACTTCACCGCCTGCGGAAACGATGACGGTTCCCGGAGAGATTACTTTGCTACCGTCGGGATATTTCTGAGTCATGGACAGAGAGTCTTTTCCGGTAGGCACATTGATTTGCAGTGCACAGCAGAAGTCGCTCAATGCTTTTACGGCGGTGTAGAGACGTGCATCTTCACCTTCCTGTGAGCGGCAAGGCCACATCCAGTTGGCGGAGAGTGAAATACTGTCCATTCCTTCAGCCATCGGAGCCCATACCAGGTTGGTCAGTGCTTCGCTGACAGAAAGTACTGAACCGGCAGCCGGATCTGCCAGTGCAGCTTGCGGAGCATGTCCCAGTGAAGTAGCGATACCTTTCTCACCACGATAGTCGAGAGCAACCACGCCACAGTCACTCAGCGGTAATTGCAATTCACCCTGACATTGTTGGCGGGCAATCTTGCCGGTTACAGAGCGGTCTACCTTATTGGTCAACCAGTCTTTGCAGGCAACAGCTTCCAGCTGCAATACGTTCGTCAGATATTCGTGCAACTTGGATTGTTCGTATTTAGGCATTTCATAGTGGCGTTCCACGGTTTTGTCCACCATGTAAGTTTTGGGAGACGAACCGAACATCTGTTCTACGGCAAGATCAAATGGACGTACACCGTCAGCTTGTTGGAAAGCGAAGCGATGGTCACCGGTAGTTTCACCTACCACATACATTGGGGCACGTTCACGTTCAGCCACTTTACGTACATGCTCGATAGCTTCTTCTTCAATCAGCAATCCCATACGTTCCTGGCTTTCGTTGGCGATAATTTCTTTGGCAGACAAGGTTTTGTCACCTACGGGCAATTTACTCATGTCTATCACGCCACCACATTCTTCCACCAATTCGGAGAGACAGTTTACGTGTCCGGCTGAACCATGGTCGTGGATGGATACCACCGGATTGTTGTCTTCTTCGCAGAGGGCACGTACCACATTGTAGGCACGTTTCTGCATTTCTGCGTTGGCGCGCTGTACGGCGTTCAACTCAATACCGCTGCTGTAGCGTCCGGTATCTACTGAAGATACGGAACCGCCACCCAAGCCGATACGGTAATTATCACCACCAATCACGACAACTTTGTTACCGGCTTCGGGAGCACCCTTCAGGCAGTCACGTTTCGTACCGTAACCCACACCACCGGCAAGCATGATTACTTTGTCGTAACCGTAGGTGGTGGAGCTACCAGCTACGGGGCTACCAGCTACAAGTGGCTGCGCTGAACTTGTAGCTCGTAGCTCGTAGCTCGTAGCTTCTTCACAATGTTCGAAAGTCAGTACAGAACCACAGATCAGCGGTTGACCGAACTTGTTACCGAAGTCGCTGGCACCATTGGATGCTTTGATCAGAATCTGTTCGGGAGTCTGATACAGCCATTGGCGTACTGGAAGGATTTCTTCCCAGGGACGATCTTCGTCTGTACGGGGATATGAAGTCATGTAAACGGCAGTTCCGGCAATTGGCCAGGAACCTTTACCGCCACCCATACGGTCACGAATCTCTCCACCTGTACCGGTAGATGCACCGTTGAACGGTTCTACGGTAGTCGGGAAGTTGTGTGTTTCAGCCTTCAGTGAGATAACACTCTTAATATCTTTTACCTGGAAATAGTCGGGCTTTGAATGGTCTGCCGGAGCAAACTGTTCAATTACCGGACCTTCGGCAAAGGCTACATTATCTTTATAAGCTGAAATGATTTTATTCGGATTTTCCTGTGTAGTCTTCTTAATCATTTGGAAGAGGGAAGACTCTTGTTCCACACCATCGATGATGAATGTCCCGCCGAAGATTTTGTGGCGGCAGTGTTCGGAATTGATCTGGGCGAAACCGAATACTTCGGAGTCGGTCAGTTTACGTCCAAGGTCTTGTTCTACTTTCTTGAGGTAGTCCATCTCTTCTTTAGAGAGTGCCAGACCTTCTTTTTCGTTGTAAGCTTCCAGGTCTTCGATGTGGACGATCGGTTCCGGCTTACGGTTGGTGGTGAATACTTCCTGATCCAGTCCCTTGTACATGCGTTGCAGCATCGGGTCGCGGTCGGCGTTTTCGTCCTTTACGGGGAAATACTCTTCGATGCGTGATATACCGCTCAAACCCATATTCTGGGTGATTTCCACAGCATTTGTACTCCAAGGAGTAATCATTTCGCGGCGTGGACCAACGAAATGTCCTTTCAGGTTTTCTTCACTTTCGGGGGTGGCTTCTCCAAAAAGCCAGCAGAGTTTGTCGCTTTCTGCCTGGGTGAGTGCGTGGTCACATTCTACGGCCATCACGCTCTTGGATGGGGTTCTGAAAAAAAGAATCATACTGATATTTTTGATTTTTCGTTCTTTGGCGCAAAGATATATAAAATCGTTGGTGCAGAGAAAGAAAAGGAATAAAAAATAGAGGGATGTCAAAAGTAAAGTATTGAGCGTTTTATAATAATCAGTCGAAAAAACGTTAACACAATTGGCTCGTCTCATAAAAAAGTACGATATTTGCAGCCATGATTGAGATAAGGACCATATTCGATATATTATGGAAGGGTTTTATTATTGGGGTAGTTGTGTCTGCGCCATTAGGACCCGTGGGTGTGTTGTGCATCCAGCGTACGTTGAATAAGGGGCGTTGGTATGGTTTCATAACAGGACTGGGAGCCTCGTTGAGTGACATTGCTTACGCCTTGCTGACAGGGTACGGAATGAGCTTCGTATTCGATTACGTAAATAAAAATATCTTTTATTTGCAGTTGTTCGGAAGCATCATGCTGTTAGCGTTTGGTATTTATACGTTTCGCAGTAATCCCGTCCAGTCCATCCGTCCCGTCTCAACCAACAAAGGCTCTTATTTTCATAACTTCATTACCGCCTTTGCCGTCACATTATCCAATCCACTTATTATATTCCTCTTTATCGGACTCTTTGCACGCTTTGCCTTCGTCAGTGAGGGGGTATTGGTGTTCGAAGCGGTTACCGGATATCTGGCTATTGCACTGGGAGCATTAGCATGGTGGTTCGGCATTACTTTCTTTGTTAATAAAGTCCGTACGCAATTCAACCTGCGCGGCATCTGGATATTGAATCGTATCATTGGAGGCATTGTCATTGTTGTGTCTGTGTTTGGGTTGGTGTTTACGTTGATGGGTGAGTCACTTTACTGAGAAGAAACTATAGAATCATGAAGATAGCGCAACAATTGAAAGCGAAGAATATCGCGGAATACCTTATATATATGTGGCAAGTGGAAGATTTGATACGTGCCAACGGGTGCGATATTGATAAGATCCGCGAAAGCATTATCTCCCGTTATCCGGAAGAAGAACATCCGGTGCTTGAAGAATGGTACGGTAATCTGATAGACATGATGCGTACAGAAGGGGTGAAGGAAAAGGGACATCTGCAAATTAATCGTAACGTAATAGTGAATTTGACGGAATTGCACGTAGAACTGTTGGCGTCACCGAAGTATCCTTATTATAGTGCGGCTTATTTCAAAGCATTGCCCTTCATCGTAGAACTTCGTCAGAAGAGTGGGAAACAGGAGGAACCGGAACTGGAAACCTGTTTTGAGGCTTTGTATGGTGTTTTATTGCTGCGTTTGCAGAAGAAAGAAATCACGGAGGGAACCGCAAAGGCGATAGAGGCCATCAGCAGTTTCATTTCTTTGCTTGCCAATTATTACGAAAAGGACAAGAAAGGGGAGTTGAAACTGGATGAATAACCGGAATAACTTTCGAAGATAGTAAATTGTAAATAATAGATAAAGCATGAGAGTATTAGTAACCGGAGCCAACGGACAACTTGGCAACGAGATGCAAGTTCTTGCAAAAGAGAATCCGCAACACACTTATTTTTTTACTGATGTACAGGAATTGGATATCTGTGACGAACAAGCTGTGCAGGCTTGCATTGCAGAGAATCGGATTGATGTTGTAGTGAATTGTGCTGCTTACACAGCAGTTGACAAGGCGGAAGATAATGAAGAATTATGCCGCAAACTGAATCAGGAAGCTCCGGGAATACTGGCACGTGCTGCACAGGCCCATGGTGCTGCTATGATACAGGTTTCTACGGATTATGTTTTTGATGGAACAGCGCATATACCTTATAAAGAAGATTGCGACCCCTGTCCTAATTCAGTTTATGGCTTTACTAAGCTGGGTGGAGAAAAGGAGGTTATGCAGAATTGTGAGAAAGCGATGGTAATTCGTACAGCATGGTTATACTCTATTTATGGAAACAACTTTGTGAAAACGATGATTCGTCTGGGACGTGAGCGTGAGTCTTTAGGTGTGGTTTTTGATCAGATTGGTACGCCGACGTATGCGAAGGATTTGGCGGTTGCCATCTATGCAGCCATCAATCAGGGAATTGTACCGGGTATTTATCATTTCAGTGATGAAGGCGTATGTTCATGGTATGACTTTACGGTGGCTATTCACCGCATTGCAGGCATTACGACATGTAAGGTTAGTCCGTTGCATACGGATGAATATCCGGCAAAGGCACCGCGTCCGCATTATTCCGTATTGGATAAGACGAAGATTAAAAAGACTTTCGGCATTGAAGTACCTCATTGGGAAGAGAGTCTGAAAGTATGTATTGAAAAACTGAATGCCCAATAATAATATTATACCAAATTTTATATATGGCCAATAATAACGAAATTGAGAGGAGAAGAACCTTTGCGATTATCGCGCATCCGGATGCCGGTAAAACATCTTTGACTGAAAAGCTATTGCTTTTCGGTGGGCAGATTCAGGTGGCTGGTGCCGTAAAGAGTAATAAGATAAAGAAAACGGCTACATCGGACTGGATGGATATAGAGAAGCAGCGTGGTATCTCTGTAACCACCTCTGTGATGGAGTTTGATTACAAAGATTATAAGATTAATATTCTCGATACTCCCGGTCATCAGGACTTTGCCGAAGATACTTACCGCACGCTGACCGCTGTAGATAGCGTTATCATCGTAGTAGATGGTGCAAAGGGTGTGGAAACGCAGACGCGTAAGCTGATGGAAGTGTGCCGTATGCGTAATACGCCGGTCATTATATTCATCAATAAGATGGACCGTGAGGCCAAAGATCCTTTCGATTTGTTGGACGAGCTGGAAGAAGAGCTTGCTATTCATGTACGTCCGTTAACTTGGCCAATCGAAAGTGGTGTGCGCTTTAAGGGGGTTTATAACATCTATGAAAACAATCTGAATCTTTTCCAGCCCTCCAAGCAGGTAGTGACGGAGAAGGTGGAGGTCGATATCAATACCGAAGAACTGGATAAGCAAATCGGTGCGCAATTGGCTGATAAGTTGCGTGGTGAGTTGGAATTGATAGATGGAGTTTATCCTGAATTTGATAAAGAAGAATATCTGAAGGGCGAACTGGCACCTGTATTCTTTGGTTCGGCTCTGAATAACTTTGGTGTGCAAGAGCTGTTGGATTGCTTTGTAGAGATAGCTCCAAGCCCTCGTCCTGTACAGGCGGAAGAACGTGAAGTGGAACCGGAAGAGCCTAAATTCACCGGATTTGTCTTTAAGATTACGGCGAATATCGACCCGAATCATCGTTCTTGTATCGCATTCTGTAAGATTTGCTCAGGTAAATTTACACGTAATGCTCCATACCTGCATGTGCGTCATGGAAAGACGATGCGTTTTTCTTCGCCCACACAGTTCATGGCACAGCGTAAGACGACTGTTGACGAGGCTTGGGCGGGTGATATCATCGGCTTGCCGGATAACGGTACTTTTAAGATCGGCGATACGCTGACGGAAGGGGAAATGCTTCATTTCCGTGGTTTGCCGAGTTTCTCACCGGAGATGTTCAAGTATATCGAGAATGCTGACCCGATGAAACAGAAACAGCTTGCCAAAGGTATCGATCAGTTGATGGACGAAGGTGTGGCACAGTTGTTTGTCAACCAGTTCAACGGCCGGAAGATTATCGGCACGGTAGGGCAGTTGCAGTTTGAGGTTATCCAGTATCGCCTGGAGAATGAATACAGCGCGAAGTGTCGTTGGGAGCCGTTGAGCCTCTATAAGGCTTGCTGGATAGAGAGCGATAATCTTGAAGAACTGGAAGCATTCAAGAAGCGTAAGTATCAGTATATGGCGAAAGACCGTGAGGGTAGAGATGTATTCCTGGCTGATAGCGGTTATGTGCTGCAAATGGCTCAGATGGACTTCAAGAATATAAAATTCCACTTTACGAGCGAGTTCTGATTCGTATTCTGAATTGGGATTGACAGATACAGGGATGCAAAGAATAGAAACTTTGTATCCCTGTATTCTTTATATATAAAGAGAAAGTGCTACCTTTGCTCCTTTTATATTAACAGATACATTCAATATGAAACACGCATTTCTTCTTCTCTTTTTACTGACTTCTTTTTTAGGGCTGACAGCCTGTTCAAAATCTGCCGCCCCGACTTTGATGAACTACGAACAGTTTCTCGTCCGTGCCGATTCGTTGGCGCAATCCGGTGTCACTGATAGTACCATTACCGTTCGGTTACTGTCTGATCTGCACAATGAATATATTCAGGTGAAGGAACATTCCGGTGGAAGTCTGGTTCGCATAAAGCCTGCCGACAAGCGGAAACAATTTATGTGGGGAGCATTCACTGCATTGATGATAGGCCTCAATGTATGGCTTTCCATCAAAGATATCCAGTTTTCCAAGGATCGCAAGCACCGCCGCTATCTCGTAAATTTGAGCGAGAACGAACAACGCCTGCGTAACAACGAACAGGAAAAGAATGAATTGCAGGAATGCCTGAAGGAAATGTCATTGACGGATGAGGAACGGGAAGAAGTACAACGGTCATTGATGAACCTTATGGAGCATGGCAATCACTTGTGCGAAGAGAACGCATCCCTCCGTGCCCGCCTCAAGGACTACGAAAATCGTCCCGTGCCCCGCGAAGCGGAATTGCTGAAGGAACGGAACGAACGCATCAGTCTGCTTGATAGCCAGGTACAGGCTCTTACCTCCACATTGATAGACCGTGACGATGTGGTGGAACGCCTGCGCCGTCAGCCCAAATTCCTTTCCGATAAAGACTGGGAATATCTGTCTCAACTTGCCGACCGTGTGTACGATGGTTTTACCCGGCGACTCACTGAACGTTTCCCTTCGTTGACGCCTGCCGACTTGCAGCTTTGCCTGCTGATGCGTCTGCGTTTCACGAATGCACAGGTGGCTACGCTTATTGCGGTATCGCCGGCTTCGGTTTCGCAACAGAAGTTTCGGTTGAAGAAGAGACTGGTGCAGGAGGACGAGAGGCTGTTCAAGGAGGGGGAGACGGTGGATGCAGTTATTGGGGGATGCTGATAAATAATATGTTATGGAGAATGAAATGATATTCTTTTTATCTCTTTGTTGCTGAATAATTGCTAACTTTGTGGTATGAATGATTTTGAAGAATACATCCGCCAGAGCGAGCCGCATAAGCGTGAAAAAGGATATGCGTGGCAAACAGCGATAGGACTGCAGGCAGTGGATGGATTGAAAACATCCGACTACCTGTTACAAACAGCGCGCCAGCATATTGAGGGTGATATTACGATTGAAGAAGCCAAGAAACTCGTCGATAGCTATTATCAGTCGAAGAGCGTCAGGACCAATGTGGAGGACCGCACGGAAGAGGCGGACAAAGTATCTGCACGTATTGCCGAAATTCTATCGGAAAAGACATTCAGCTATCAGAATCTTCCACTTACTGAAGCTGTCAACCATATCGCTCAATTTGTGTCCGGATTGTGGCAAATACATGCTTTTGGTGAAGGCAATACCCGTACAACTGCAGTGTTTACTATCAAATATCTTCGTACATTTGGTTTTGACATCAACAATGATGCTTTTGCCCGCCATTCATGGTATTTTCGTAATGCACTGGTCCGTGCCAACTATAACAATATTCAACAAGGTATTTTCTCGACAACTGAATATCTTGAGCGTTTTTTCCGCAATCTGCTGCTAGGAGAGAATAATGATTTGCGGAACCGGCAGTTGCTTATCGGAACACAATCTTCTGTTGACTTCCAAAGTGCCAAAAAAGAAGTTTTAAAGAGCCGAATTGGCACTTTAGATTGCACTTTAGAAGAGATTGCTGTAGTTCAATACCTAAAAGAGAATCCTGCTGCAACGCAAAAGGAAATAGCGGCACACATCGGGAAATCGGAAAGAACAGTCAAGAGGATGACCGTGGATTTAAGTTCACGCGGGGTGATTCAGCGCAGGGGAGGACGACGCAATGGATATTGGGAGGTAAAGGAATAGTTTTGCCGCATAATTATCAGGCTTTCAATAAGTGTTTACTCTTATCAAGAATTGCCGTACCATATCTTTAGCCTCCGTACATGAATGGCATTCAGTATACGAGTGAATGGCATTCAGTCGTATACTGAACCCTATTCAGTCGTATACTGATTATACCCCTATTCAGAAGGTATTATAGGGGCGAAAGAACATAATGTGTTTTATTTTTACAAAACGAATATATTATACGATGAAAACTGTTATGATAACCATTTTTTTCATCCTGTTTGGGCTGTCCGCCCATCCGGTCGAACTGTCTCAAAATCCGTTGCAGGAGGATTATACCTATCAGGCTTTTAAAAATATAGCGTTGCCGTTCGATGCCAATATTGTGAATATTGTCTACCAGGATAAGCAGGGCATGATGTGGTTTGGCACGAAACGCGGTTTATTTAATTATAATGGATATGATATCCATGAATATATAAATGATAAGAAATCAGATGGAAACTCCATTCTTGCAATAGCTCAGGTAGACTCGCAATATTTAGCCATTGGTACTGACTATGGTTTATTGTGGTTCAATCTTAAAACAGAGCGATACGAAGCTGTTTATCCCGAACCGGGAATACTAAAGGCAATTCGTTCTCTGGCATTCTTTGATAACAAACTTTGGATAGGAACACGTGACGAGGGTTTGTTCTATTATGATATTCATTTGAAGAAATTGCAAAAAACAGCTTTGGATGATATAAATGAAACTCTCATATATGCTTTGGAACCTACCGATGACAAACTGTTTATCGGTTCCTATGAATGCTTGAGTTATTATGATATAAAAACGCAGAAAAGGTGTCGCATTGACTTTGGAGACAGAAAAAGACTGATGGTTAACTCTCTGTTATGGGATAAAGCGAATGGATGTATCTGGATTGGTACGGAAGGATTTCTTTTCAAATACGGAATTACAACTAAAAAGCTGGAACAACAACCTTTCCTCACCGGCAATTCGTTTAAAACCTTGGCCATAGACAATAAGGGAAATCTGCTGATTGGAACTGATGTCGGGTTGTATGTCTATGACTTGATTTCAGGAAAGTATAAGCACATCATACATGATTCCAGAAATTCACAATCATTATGCAACAATGTAATATGGGACATCACTTGTGATGAAAAACACAATATATGGCTGGCAACTGACAGGGGAGTGTCATTGGCACAAGCCAATGCCGATTACCGGTTTATCCACCTTTCGGAAATAGTGCAGGTTGGTGACGGAAATCTATTTATGCATATATATATCGATTCAAAAGACGAGTATTGGTTGGGCGGGGAAAACGGGCTTATCCACATAAAGAACAAAGGAGGTAGATATCAGGTAAAATGGTTTCAGACTAAGGATGCGGTTTATTCGCTGAATCATAATCATATCCGGGATATTTATGAAGATAGGGACCGGAATATCTGGATTGCCACTGATGGAAGTATTGCCAGATATGATCGGGATAAGGATAGATTCATTTATTATAGCATACAAGACAAATCGGGAAAGAAAAATGCAAACTGGGCATACGGCATTTATGAAGACAGACACGGCAGGCTTTGGATAGCAACGTATTTGGGGGGATTGTTCATTCTGAACAAGCACGAATTGATTGCCGGTGAAGCCGATAAGCCTTTCTCCGATATCATTCATCATTTGGATAATGAAAGCGGGCTGGACAATGTGGTTTATCAAATGATTCCTGACGATAAAGGGCGTATGTGGGTCAATACTCAGAAAGGGCTGGCATGCATTGATATGGAAACCCTTAAGGTAGAGTTGAAGAATATTTTCTTAGATAATATGATTTATGACAATCATGTCATCTGGTTTTCCACGCAGGAACAATTATATGGATATGACATAGCGGAGTCACGGGTAAAGGAAATTCCTTTTTCTGCCAGTGGTAGCCAGATATACTCTTTTGTAAAAGAGAACAATCGTATTTGGTTTTCCTCAACTAATGGCATCTTTTATCTGGACATCCACACCAAAAAAGTATATAATGTCTCCAAGTCCGGATATTACTATCAATCGGGCTTTTATAATCAAATAAACCATGAAATATTATGGGGAGGCGAAGACTGCATCACTTGTTTTTCTTTAGAACAAATTGATGCCAGACAACCGTCCGACAAAGTTTATATCACTTCTGTTTCAGCCAATGGGAAACAACTTATTCAAGGAACAGATTACGAGGGGAATAATCCACGTTATGGCGCAGAGATACGATTAAAACACAGAGGTAATATTACTTTGGAACTGTCTTCTTACTCTTATTTCCAACAACATGAAGAAACGTTCTATTACCGGATAGATGAAAGTGAACTATGGCAGAATCTGGAGAAAGGACAAAATCATATCTCTTTTGTAAACCTGCCGGGCGGTGAATATAGTCTGCGATTAAGTAACACCAACCCTGCTGAAGATAAAGATGCAATTATCAGCACTTATACAATTAAAATGCCTTATCCCTGGTATGCCTGTTGGGAAGCATATCTGGCTTATATCTTTCTCCTGCTGTCTGCCATCTTTTTCTTTTTCATGCAAATACAGAAAAGAAATAAGAAAAAGTATGAACAGAGGGAAAAAGAAAAATCACTGGAACTGTCGAATCTTAAAATGGATTTCTTCGTCAATATATCTCATGAGCTGAAAACTCCGCTAAGTCTGATTATTGCCCCGTTAAGCCAGTTGATATCCGAGGTGTCCGGTGTGAAACAAAAGGAAACATTGATGTCCATTCACAAAAACTCATTGCGGCTGAATACGCTTATATATAAAATTTTGGATTTTAAACAAATGGAGTTTGAAAGCGAAAATTCATTGATTCGTTCTCATGTGGAACTGTGCACATTGTTGCAAAACTGTATGTCTACATTCTCTACGGCAGTGAAGAAAAAGCGAATCCAATTGACTTTCTCAACAGAAATAGATACCCTGTGGCTTAATCTCGATGTAATTAAGATAGAGTCTATTTTGATAAATCTTATTTCTAATGCCATAAAATATGTGGCGGATGGAGAAGGTGTCATAAGAGTTTCGCTGCGCAAAGCGGGAGAGAATATATGTATAACCGTATCTGATAATGGCATTGGTATCAATGAAGAAGAATTGTCCCTGGTCTTTATCCGCTTCTTCCAAGGGAAGAGTAAAAAGAAACATTCGGAGGGAACAGGTATCGGACTTTATCTGGCCAAGAAATTTGTGGAATTGCATGACGGACATATTGAAATATGGAATGATAAAGGCACTACGATTGAAGTGACCATTCCGGTGACGGGAGGAAATGCTATTTTCTCGGAAAATCAGGCAATAGAAATGCAGGTGGAAGAGCAACCGGCAGAGGAAACCACCTTGTTAATAATTGATGATAACAAAGAAATGGTAGCTTTCTTAGCCGAAACGTTGTCAAAGCAATATCACTGTATAAAAGCCTATGACGGTAAGGAAGGTCTTTTAGCAGTTCAGGAATATACACCGGACTTGATTATAGTAGACCAGATGATGCCCGTTATGGATGGGTTTGAGTTTAGCCGCATTATTCGTCATAACCAACCTACTGTTTCTATCCCGATTATTATGTTGACGGCCAAAGATGACATGGAGACTGAACTTAAAAGTATAAAAGCAGGAATAGATATATTTATTCCTAAACCTTTCGACATAAAAAAACTGATTCTGCGCATAGCCCAATTGTTACAAAAACGGCATTCACTGGAAAAAAGCATTCGTATAGAAACCATTACTCAGCCTGCATTTGAAACTGGCGATGACAAGCGGACGGCTGATGAAATACTCATGGAGAAAGTGACGAGAGTCATTGAAGAGAACATGGAAAAAGAAGAGTTTAATGTAACCATGCTCACTGAAATGATAGCTATCGACCAGAAACAACTCTACCGGAAAATCAAGCAACTGACAGGCATGACTCCCGTGAATTATATGCGGAAATTGAAAATGAAAAAAGCGGCTGTTTTACTCGCTAAAGATAAGTTTACCATATCGGAAGTGATGTATCTTGTGGGATATACCAATGCTTCCTACTTCACGAAATGCTTTTCCGAAGAATTTGGAGTTTCTCCTAAACAATTTATTATCAACAATAAAGAGGACAAAAAAGAATAAAAAAACGATTTGTCTATTTAGCATTAGCTTTTGTCTTTTTTGGAATATTATGTTAGGGTTTATTTGCGCTAATATTGCAGCCGTAAACTTTAAAATAATATAGTCATGAAGAACTTTTTAAATCAAAGGCAGCTTGCTTTACTAAGGAGTGCCCTACCTGAAAAACTATTTCCCAAATCTATGGGTGCCTTTTTGCTTGTCTTGTGCCTTCTGTCTGTACAGGCAGTATCGGCACAGAATAAAATTAAAGTAACCGGTACTGTGGTAGATGTCGGCGGCGAAAGCATTATCGGTGCCAGCGTACTGGAAAAAGGTACTGTTAACGGTACAATCACCGATGTCAATGGTAAGTACGAACTGAGTGTTACCCCGGATGCTAAGTTAGTAATATCTTTTGTGGGCTACAAAACGCAGGAATTGAGCATTGGAAAGGGGGGGAACTTTAAAATAACTCTTCCGGATGATTCCAAACTGATTGACGAAGTAGTAGTGGTTGGTTATGGAGTACAGAAGAAAGCAAATCTTACCGGTTCCGTGGCCTCTGTAAGCAGTCGGGATCTGGCGGATATTCCGGCGGCAAATGCAATTTCTTTGCTGCAAGGACGATTGCCGGGAGTTGTGTTGACAAGCAATGGAGGCCAGGCAGGCAGTGATACGCCGGAAATTCGTATTCGTGGTATAGGAACACTTTCAGACCATAATGATCCGATGGTATTGATTGATGGTGTGGAAGCCTCCGTTGCTGAAATCTCACAGATTGCGGCGAGCGATATTGATAATGTGTCTGTATTGAAAGATGCCGCATCGGCATCAATTTATGGAGTGCGTGCTGCAAACGGCGTTATCCTGGTTACGACAAAACGTGGCAATGAAGCCAAACCGACAATCAACTATTCCGGTAGTTATTCCATTCAAAGTGCCGCCATATTGCCCGAATACGTGGACTCCTATAATTGGGCATTGATGTACAATGAAAGCAATGGCCGTGATGTCTATACGGCGGATATGCTTCAAAAGTTACAGGATGGCTCAGACCCGGATCATTTTGCAAATACGGATTGGGCGAATGGACTCTTTCGTACAGCGCCTATGACGCAGCATAACCTCTCTATTAGTGGAGGCAGCAAGGATGTGCATTATATGATATCGGCAGGTTATCTGAATCAGGATGGCATCTTGGAGAAAACAGGTTACGAACGTTTTAATTTTCGTTCGAACGTGGATGCCACGCTCGGCATTTTCAAGTTAGGCTTGAATTTGTCCGGTTCCAAGGAGAATAAAAAAGAACCGGCCAGCTCCATTGGAACCAAAGACGGCCTGATGAGAACACTCACTTGGTTTACCCGTCCCACTGTTCCGGCGTATTACAGCAATGGAGAATATGGGTGCGTGGATGGCAGTTCCATCAGTCACACAACCTTCAAGAATCCTCTTCAAATGATGAATACCGGCAAAAAGAAAAATAACGGTTATCATTTTGATGGAAATGTTTTTGCTGAGGTTAGTCTTTTCAAAGGCTTGAAATTCAGAAGCGGCCTTGCTTATAAATACTATATGAACGATGTCTCCACTTACTCGGCAAGGTCGGCTAAATACGATGCGGACGGTAATGTACTTTACAAAGATAACAATAATAGCCTGTATGAATACCATTGGCTGTCAACAAGCTATACGAATGAAAATATATTTACCTATAATGCCAAAATTCAAAAACATGAAATAAATGCATTGTTAGGGCATTCGGTGCAGGCCTATCATGAGAAAAGTATACATGGTTACAAGGAAGGCTTTGCAACGGATAACCTGTATGAACTGGATGCGGCAACAAAAAATGACAATGTAGGGGGAAAGGCGGCCGAATATGCTTTGCAGTCCTTCTTCGGGCGTATAAATTACAACTATGACGGTCGCTATCTTTTTGAATTCAATGTTCGTCATGACGGTTCCTCGCGTATGCCCAAGGCACATCGTTATGCCACATTCCCTTCATTCTCGGGTGCGTGGATTTTGACCAATGAGTCATTCATGCAGAACGTCGAGCCGCTTACTTATTTAAAGCTACGTGCGAGTTGGGGGAAATTAGGTAATCAGGAAATTGGCAATTATGCCTATACAGCCACAATGGCGGCCTCTTACAATTATTATTTTGGTGATGAAAAAGTTATCGGTATGGCAGAGAATATTGTAGCCAACGACAATATCAAGTGGGAAACCACAGTTATCACCGACATTGGCTTGGATGCTGCTTTCTGGAAAGGACGATTTAGTGTAACCTTCGATTACTTTAACAAGGTAACTTCTGATATTTTGTTGCAATTATCCATGCCCACCACATTCTTAGGAACATTATATGCTCCCTATCAAAATGCAGGTAAAGTACGCAACCGTGGTTGGGAATTGGCTGTAAACTACAATGACCATAAGGGAGACTGGAACTGGCAGGCGGGTTTTAGCCTTTCGGCTGTAAAAAATAAGATTATTGACAACAAAGGCATTGATACATTCAGTGGCGAAACTATCAACCGCGAAGGAAATCCTATCGGCTCTTATTTTGGCCTGAAAGCCATAGGCATTTACCGGACGGAAGAAGACTTGAATCGTACGAACAGTCAAGGTGTTGTCATAACCCAGAACGGACTGGCACCTTCATTAGGCGATATCATGTATGATGATATGGATGGTAGTGGAAATATTGACGATAGTGACCGCCAGATTATTGGTAACCCATTTCCTGAACTTACTTATTCATTCAATCTGGGTGCTAGTTGGAAGAATTTCGATTTATCTACCTTCTGGCAGGGAGTAACCGGCATTTACCGGTATAATTGGGAACAAGCTACCATCACTAATGGTGGCAACATGACTACACGCTGGTTGGATAGATGGAGTGATAGTAATCCTGATGGTAGTATGCCGCGCTTGGGTAATTCATATAATGAAAAATACTCTTCTTTCTGGTTGGATAAAGCGGATTATTTACGCCTGAAGAATATTGAGGTAGGCTATACTTTTGATAAAAATCTGTTGAGGGGACTCGGCATAGAGAACTTACGTGTCTATGTGCAGGCCACCAACCTGCTGACAATTACTTCTCTCAAGAATTACGACCCGGAAAAGAGCAGTGGAGATACCCGTGGTGATGTTCATCCGAATATAAAGTCTTTCTCATTTGGTGTTAACGTTAAATTTTAAATAGAGGAATAATGAAAACAATGAATAAATATATTGGCATTGCAGCATTGAGTGGAATGACTCTGCTGGCAGGATGTTCGGACGACTTCCTTCAAAGAGACTCTTTGACTTCTGTTTCTACTTCCACTTTTTGGCAGACTGAAACTGATGCCTTGAATGGTTTGGCTGCCTGTTATGATGGTTTACAAAACGGCTTTTTATATAATGACGGAAATGGTGATAAATGGAATGGATGTGGTCCGCTGAATATGGATGCCATGACAGATAATGGCGGACGCTTTAATTGGAGTGGTTGGATGCCCGGATATGATATCTGCAATGGGATTCACTCCAGCAGTTCCAGGCTGGTCGGTGAATATTGGAAGGCCAGTTATGAAGTAATAAAACGATGCAATACACTGATCTCAAATATAGACCGTGTTGCTATGGGGGCGGATGACATAGCCCTGTATAAGGCCGAAGCTACTGTAATCCGTTCACTGATGTATACCAATCTGACAATGACTTATAACGATGTGCCTTATTTGGTGGAAGTTCAAAGTCTGACTAATGCGGAATGCCCCAAAACAGCACGGGAAACTATCGTTCAGAATGTAATGTCTGACCTGAAAACAGCAGCGGCAGTACTCCCGAAGGAGGCTGTGTCCCGTGGCAGGGTTACTAAAGGAGCGGCTTTAAGCCTGTTGGGACGTTTGGCATTATATAATGAACAATGGGACGAAGCTATCAGTACTTACGAACAAGTCCTTAGTTTGGGGTATTCGCTCTTTCCCGATTATACGGCCCTCTTTACAGAGAAAAATGAAGGTTGCAATGAAATTATCTGGGGAGTACGTTATGAAGGACCTGCATTGCAGGAAGGCTCGTGTCTTGGTGGTCATTGGGACACTCCTTTAGAGGCTTTGAATGCAACCGTTGACTTGGCAGATGCTTTTTATCGTTTGGATGGTAAACCGACTGAAGATAAAGTTGTTTGTGCGTATAATGAAGATGGTTCTGCCGATTTGTGGACCCTTAATGAAGACCGTTATGCAAACCGTGACCCCCGGCTTAGGGCTACTCTGTTTATTCCGGGCATGGCATGGGCAGATAAAGATTGGTACTATGGCGGTGCAGCAGCCTCGTATTCAACTCTCTATGTCATGAAATATTTTAATCCGAATCTGAATGGAACCACTTCTTGGGATTCAGGGCAAGACTTTTATCTGATACGTTATGCGGAAGTGTTGCTCTCACTGGCCGAAGCCTACGTAGAAAAAGGAGATAATCTCAGTAAAGCGATAGCCTTGGTCAATGATGTAAGAAATAGAGTGGGCATGCCTGCGGTAGAGAGTGTGGAAGGAACAGGTCTGACTCAATCGGCACTTCGCGAAGTTGTCCGTCACGAACGTCGTGTAGAACTTGCCTTCGAAGGATTGCGCCTCTTCGATATCTATCGTTGGAAGCTGCTGAAAGATGCGGTAGACCGTATCAACAACGAAGCTAAAACTTATAACTTCTGGTACGAGTATCGCAATTATCGTGGTGAGCAAGAATATGTATGGCCGATACCGCAGACCGAAATAGACAGTAATTCTCAATTAGAACAACATAGTTTGTGGAAATAGGTATTAGTATATGCGGGGAGTTTTTCCTGATATTTGTGAAAGCTCCCCGTTAATTAAATCTGATTTATTAAAATGAAATACTACCCGTTGGCGGAATTAAATAAGCGCATATTTAAGTCTGCCAATAGGTTTGTT
>OHDT01000253.1_pt1 | contig 41704 bp, 32 predicted proteins | sample 1567061 | NCBI WGS metagenome assembly OHDT01 (sample SAMEA3879506, study PRJEB24766) | human gut metagenome | biome: human-associated habitat; feature: feces | place: USA | collected 1985/1987
GAAAGTCGGGGCTTTGTGCGTAAAAAACAGAAGGTGTGCATTTTGACACACCTTCTTTATATCTTATTTTCGCAGCATTTCTGCAAAAATAAGATATACAGGCAGTTCATTCTGTTTGAGCTGTTGCAGGTCTCCTTTATTTTTATTCCTTCTTCAGAGATTGGCTTATTTGCATCACCCTTGTCAAGTGATTGTATATAAAATAAGGATAGCTTGAAACCGTTTTTAAAACACGTATGCCTTCACCATCAACATTTTTTGTCATTATATATTCAAAAATAGAATTAGCCAGTACACTATTACCCAACTTTTTAAAATTTGTGCAATAGCAGAAAAAAGAATGGTTACAATTGTCAATCTTTGCTGCCTGCCCATCAACAACATAAACAGATTCTTTACATGGTTTATCTTTTCTCCAACAAAAAGCATTGTCCACATAAAATATTGAGTTACTTCAATTTCATCCTCTTTAATATTAATATTGGAAATCATATCTTCCAAGAATTCTTTGTAATGCTTTTTCCCACTCCAAGGTGACATACCCGGTATTCTTTACACCAATCATATCACACAATGAACGATCTACAAGCCTAATAGATGAAATGTTGATTACACCTGAAGACATACTGGGCATGAATAATTCGCTTGATGACTTATACAAAAAAGAACGTGTAAACATTAATTGTTTTGGTTCTCTTACTATAAAGTGCTCAGGATTTGTTTATTCTGCGTCTTCTTACATTGGAAAGATAACTGGTAGTTGGATGCAGCCGTTTACATATTGGATTTATACTCAAGACAATCCCTGGTTTATTACAAGAAATGAAAAGCCCGGGTGTGAAGGTTGTTGTTTTTCATTGCTTTATGTCCGCCAATATCAATATACGAGCAATTAAATCTTATACCTCATATGTTTAAATATCGTTAAGACTTTGAACTTATAGCTTTTCCATTCAGGACTTAAAAGCCAAAGCGCATCGCCAGCTATTCTATACTGACGATGCGTTTTAATGTTATCTTACTGTTCTAACTTTCATACGGAAACCGGAAAACATTTGCTTAAACTCATATCCTCCGTATTTTGCATTTCTGTATTTCCATGTATTATATATATGTAACGTATTTGCAGTCGAAGAATCATCTGAAATCCATATATATGCATGCCATGTATCTACGTTACCTGTAACAGAGATATACCCAGTTCTATTAAAAACAAGCCTATTGCCATTTGGCCCCAAGAATGTTACTTTACAAAAATCATAGTAATTGTTTATATCGTATTCTATTTTACAACAATTAAACAATTCTTTACATTGTTCTTCAGTGGGAAGCTTTACATATAAGAGCTCGTCATAAGTATAGTCTTTGTACTTGCCATCTGCTTTTTCATAATCAGCTGCCCATAAAGTTCCACTAGGAAGCCCTAAATCAACATACTCCGTTTTTTCATCACGTAAGTCGGCAGGGATTTCCATTTCTCGGTCATGATAACCTGCCTTATAACCTTCAACAAAAGCTTGTGCTATTGCTTTTGTTATAGCTTCATTTGCCTTGCCTTCAGCAAATTTGTCTGCACGTTCTAATATATTCATACAAGATGTAATTAATTAATTATTTTTATGTTATCTGTTGGAAGTTTCAATACTTTGTTGCCGTTATATGGACAATAGAAAGAATAGTCTTGTTCCAATTTTTCCAAGTATTGCCTTACATTAATGTTCATCCTCGAATAATCTAAAATTTCTTTGTCAGTAATAATGATGGTTTGAATAATGGAACGACTTGTAGCGACGTTAAACAATCTTGGTTCTAATGATCTAAGATAGTTTGTATTGGGAATTACAAAAATACAAACATCTGTCGTTAGCCCTTGAACTCTAGCGACAGTATCTATAATGAGATTCGTATTCTTGATATGTGAGTTTATTGTTTTTTGCAATTCGCGCACAGTTTTCCTCATGCATGACAGAACTGCTATTTCCATTTTTGAATTATAGGAAACTAATGATGCAACAACTGCCAAAGTGAGCTTTAACGCAGATTCCGGGGCTAGATCCCCTATTCCCATATCTGTTTTTATAAGGGATGGCCCTCCTTCTTTGTGCATAAAAAACAAGTTTGGAATATCGGTGAATCTCATCTTTGATTTTGATGATAGATTTCCGTTATAAAAAAAGTTTGTATACGAAACAGCTCTATTGCACAAACGAAAGGATTCTGTTAGCTGATAAAGAGGCATCGCCCCATTGTTTGTGACTGCATCTAACCCTTCTACTAACCTTAAATAATTATTGTCGCGAATCTTTGACTTTTTCAACTGGACAACAGGCGGTAGCTGGTTCGTATCACCAACGAAGACAACTTGTTTACCTAGAAGTCGAGCAGCACCTAACATTGCAAGTAGTGCCTGGCTAGCTTCATCAACAATAACATAATCAAATGGGGTTTCACTTGCAAGTTCCGCTGCGACACCACTTGAAACGAAAAAAGTTGCTAACACTATACAACCTTTCTTTGGCGTAACATCTTTTTCCAATTGAAGTGAAGGTATTTCTTTACTTTCATCTGAAGTGATTTTTGTTTTATATACTTGCTTGTTCTGGATCATTTCTGAAAGACTGCTTTTTCCTGCAACTTCCATCAAAGCACGATTTGTAAGTGCTGTAACAAGCACAGATTTACCTTTAGCACATAAGTACTTACAAAGTTTTGCAATCTGATATGTTTTTCCCGTTCCCGGAGGTCCTTGTAACGCCAAAACAGGTGATAGGTTAAGCTGTGTATCAATAAATGATGCCACATCCCTGCTACCATCTAGAAGGATGGGTTCTATAGACTTTGTTTCTTCAAAATCTTGATCAATAATGCTTGAACAAGATAAAGTGTGATTATTAAGAACCAGCTGCTGAAGGTGGGCTAAATACTCGTATGGAGGTCTATTAGGTCCAAGCACTAATACAACTCCTGGAGTATCTTTTATCCATTCCGCAAATTCAAAATCAACTCCCTTAAATCCAGCAAGGATAAAATCGGGGTCATTTGATGTAGACATCCAAATGCAAATTGCTTCGGTATAGTTTGTTTTATTCTTTACCAAATCACCATATGTTCGATCTCCCCAATTTTTATAATTACGAAGTTCTTTATGAAGAGTCATACAATACAGATACTCTCCCTTTCTAGGTGTTGGTCTCTTTCGGGATAATTTGCAAATCATTTCTCCACTTTCATTGAAAGAGAGAAACTGTGCAGTGAATAATTCTGCAGTTTCTAATAGCATGTAAGAAGCTGACGTGTTTAATTTTTCGTTAAACTCGTCAACTTCTGCTTTCAGTTCATCTTCTAGAAACTGCCAATGTTTCTGTCTGTCGTATATCATTATTCAAATTCGTCTGAAGTGAGTTTCTCGTCTTGAGGTCTATCATCAAATGCATATTCCTTGTAGGTTGATGCAATTGTTGAAGGCTTAACGCTATTAAACTCAAAGTTTACCTGTTTAAAGAATTGTAGAATTTGGGCAAACTTAGAAACCTTATCAATATCATCAAGGTTTGTTGTATCCATTGTTAACACCAACTTATCTTGCCCCATAATCAAAGAGCGTAGATGTAACGGTGTAACGTCACGACCATCAAAAACCCATAGCATCGCATCGGGGCGCAGTAAAACTCCCCATTCCATAGGACTAATATATAATCGTCCCCATTTACAGCTCTTCACGACCAATGGTCGATTATTTCCTTCAGGATCAAATACACCTGGGATAATTGAAAATTCGCCAATGCCTTGTGTAAATAAATAACCTTGAGCCTCTAACAATCTTTTCACTTTTTTACGAGCGACTTCATTGTATTCCGGTCTTTCGTCACTATCTACATCATTACGAGAATTCGACTTCATATCCACATCATCTTTAGGTACAGGAAGGTTGTTTCGCAAACATTCGTTCTCTTTTTTAAGTTTCATAATTTCCTTTTGAAGATCAGAAATGTTTCTGTTAAACAACTTATAAACAAGCTCAGTTGTAAGACCTATATTATTGTTTGCCGCATGTAGGTGAAGTAGCTTCTGAAGCTCCCCTGCTTTATTTGCATAAATAATATCTGAACCATTATCGCAAATATCAGCGTCAACATATCTATATACAACATGATTAATGTATTCGTTCAAGGAAATCATCTTTGGCAAGGTACCATCATAAAGATATATTGATATGTTAGATTCTTCTTTCCATTCTTTATATCCATCTTCTCCGTATTGAATGCTTTCATCATTCAACAATTCTATGTCGAAAGTATCTGAAATTTTGATACCTGCAGCATTTCCTCGCAAGGTGTTTATACGATTTACGATAGTTTCAACAATGGAATAGTTCTCTTCAGTAAGAGGAAAACTTGTGTTAGTATTAAGCCACTCCAGTGTATTTTGCAAGAACATCTTGTTGTCACAGGCAGATACTTTGCCTGCATCAATAATATCATTTGAAGTGCTTACGAAATGCTTTCGCACAGTAACTATAGTGCTAGAGTCTATCAATACACCCATTGCTTCCATAGTAGCTAAATTTTGTGCATCTATTTTGCACCAGTTTTCTACCTCTGATGGCAGCTTTTCGTTTTCTAATGCGTATATACAAGGATATATACAGCACTTAGGAGAAAAGCCTAGTTCATTACTATAATCGTTCCAATTTACGTTAGCAAAGGCTTCTTTATTAGACAAATACAATGACCGTAAGTAATCTAACAAAGAAATAACTTTCTGATAATCATATTTCTCATCTTCTCCCTTAGTACATATCCCTTTGGTATTGAATTTTCCTTCTGAAATCAAAGGTAGTTTGACGAATGAACCTGACGTAGGAATCTCCATGAATTTTTCAATTCCCGCATACTTTCCATCAAGCAAATAATTCTTGGAAATAAAAGGTTTATCAACAAGATAGAACAATCCAAAGTCTTCTTTCCCTTCAGCATTTATCACTTTGATTGAACTGCTTGACTTGGATTCTTTTGAGAACATAAGTAATACAAAAGCAAGCTGTTGGGCATTTTGTAAAACTGGATAATTATCTTGTACATTCTTGAGAATTGCATTAACGTCAGCTTCACTTGTAATTCCCAAAAGAGCTTTAAGTTTATCTCTGTCGGCACCAAGTTTAGTAAACTTATCAACAACCTCATTTACAATAGCTGCATTCTGATTTTCATTTGGTAATATTGATGATAATTCAAAAGGTTGTTTGCCACCTTCAACAGTAAACTTATCTGCCACTGTATCAGGTATATCCTTATAAGTATATTCATCAGTTCCCTTAATGATAATCATTTTCTCATAGAAAGCTCTACATTCATCCTTTTTTAGAACTTTAGAAGCCAAGTCAAGAATCTTGAATTCAAAACTTTCCGTATCTGTTGTCTTGTTAAGGTCAATAGTTACAGATGAAAGCTTCTTTACGAACTGTGCTCTAGATTCACCTTTGACAATATCTATGAGAATACCTTTATGTTCATCAACGTCCTCTATATATGTTAGTAAAGCAGAATGTAAATCTTCACCGCTCACAATGCCTTCGGATTTTTTATAATCGTCAAAATCGTCTGGTAACAGATACATCGTTCCAGCACAATTCTTTTCAATAAACTCACGAGTAGTTTTTGACTGAGAATAGACTTGGTAACAATCATTACCATGCGCACACAATTTATATCCGTTATCAGTATTTACAATGACAAAAGAAGTAAAGAATGTTTCCTTATGCAAAGCGCATAACTGCAAAATACTTACAATGTCGTCTTTGTCAACTTCTCCAGCTTCGCTCTTTAAGCTTAGATTGCACAGAGACTTTTGACTTGTAACAAATGGCGCTTCATTTAGATATGACAATATACTTTTTTGTGGTAATGTCATTCCAAATAAAGTAGTCATTGCATTTTGCAAACATGCGTATTTACTAGAAATAGATGCGAGACAATCGTTGTAGAATAAGTAACTTGTATCAACATAATCTCCCGATTCACCAAAAATATACTTCTTACCTGTTAATGATTTATTATGTTCTGCATCTAAGTCATACAAAGATTTAACCTTTTGATAGAACAAATCCACACCTTCAGTTGGTTTAATCTCATCCCATTTTTCAAAAACAACATCATGATAAATATTTTTTTCTTGAATAAGATAAGTATCAAGTTCTGAGAAATAGTCTTCTGTACATATTTGAAAAGCACTAAGCCAACTTGGAACCACATAACTTCTACTGAGCATGTTTCCCAATTTTACATACTCACCATTGTTGTTACGGCAAAGGCATAATCCTTTTATGGAAGATTCACCAATACCTTCAAATTTTATGGTTGAATCCGTAGTAGCAAAATGTAGTATAAGTTTCTTTTTCTCTGCTAACGAGAGATTATTCGGATTTAATTTATTTGAAATTCTCTCAAATACATGTGCATCTGTTGGCATGTTGAATCGAACCTTGATATTGGTATATTTATCAAGGTTCGATTCAGAGACAACAAAACCAATCGTCTTCAATTCTTGCTGAATATTCTCTGTTTTTGAAGAAGAGAATAAGCAGACTGAATCCGTTTTATACAAATAATCAGTTCTTCTATATGTGTAATTATATTGGCTCGTGATTATATCGTCATAGGAATAAAAAGATCCGTCTGAGAACTTGAATAACTTTATGGATTTTATCTTAGAAGAAACATCTAATAAAGAATGGCTATTCAGTTCTGTCATAAATCCAGTATATGTTTCTGCATCAGCATTTTGAATCCAAAGATTTAGTTTTTCAGTGTCTGCATCCTTGATAAAGTCTACAATACCATACTCCTTAATACCAAGTTTTGTTTTTGCCGCATCAAAGATAGGTTTAAGACTGTCTATGTCAGCATTCCACTCAAACCAGCAATATTTATCGTTGGCAATTGCTAATGGGATGTTGCACTTCAACCTGCGAATTTTTACAAAAGATGAATTGTCACAATATCCATTAGTGGTTGGAACATTGACTTTTATGTGCTCTAAAAGAGCATTATAAAAGTATTGATTTACCCACGCGCTGTTAGATGGAACGTTGCCACACAATAAGATACTTGAAAATAGTTGAAGGTATGCTGTCCTATTATTAACATCTTTATATTCATCAAGTTTCTTTATAATAAACTTTGCTATTTCAGGCAAGAGTTCCTTGTTTACGCTATCATCCTGCAATTTTCGACGATTAGCCTGGTTGCTAATGCTATCACAATGTACAAAAATGGCAGAATTGTGAGTCTCATCACCTAATGGGAAATACTTGTAGAAAGTTGGGGATACTTTTAGCCTTTCAACACCAGCAAAAGGGTTTTCTGAGTTGAAGTCTATTTGATCATACCCAAAGGCGTAATGAATTGGAGCATCCTTGTACTCAGGAGATATACGTATGAACTCTTCCGATTCTTGAGCAATTTCCCCCTTCTCCATTTTGAGAGGAACCTCAACCAACTGGTTGCTGTTTACCTTTACATTCTTTAAGCCTTTTAAGGTGTTCAAGGAGTATTCAACACCAGTTTTAAAATTTTCTTCATAATCCTTGTCCAATAGTTCCTTCTTTCCTTCACCTAAACGGATGAAGAAAATACTACCCTGATTGAAATCGTCTTGTTCAAGGTGAGGAGAGAGGTATTCTTTAATTTTGCTTCCCATCTCAAGATATTCTTCTTGAGTAAAAAGAACAGTATCCTCATATTGAAGATTTTTAACTGTTTCATTAGGTCCTGCAGGGAAGTTGGTTAGAATCAGTTTTAACAAATAAGGAAGGTCGCTATCATCAGAAATGTTGTCAACTGCTTCTATGTTTTCACCATTCATAAGTGAAAGAAGGTCTATTTTCTTGCTCCAACTGAACATGATAGGTCCTTTGAGATCCTTTACCAGTTCGTCCTTACCATCACCTTTACCCACTAAACGGTGGACTAATTTGAAACCAATTCCAAAACGACCGATTTCGCTTGCGCTCTGTTTTACAGATTGGCTAATATTTAGAATTGAGCGAAGCCCCTTCTGATTAAAGGCTTCTCCATTATTTACAGCAATAAGATACTTCTCGTCATAAAACAGATAAAACAGCGAAGAACCGCAATCCGCTGCATTTTGTAAGAACTCATAGATTGCCTGTCCATCTTCTGCAATTTTGAGGAATGTACTGAGCAACCCTTCGATTGACTCTTTGTCTCCATGATAGAGATCAAAAAAGCCCTTTACTCGCTCACCAGTACTTAAAGTATGTGAGCTACCGATATAGTCCACATCATATCCAGAGCCTTCTTTGAAGCCTCTTATATCAGTATGATATTTTTGCCTAAAATAGTTGGCACTTTTAATTTTCATATTTTTTTGTTTATAAGTAACTATTCAAAATTAATTTTATATGTATGAGTAATTCACAAATAAATTCTTACCGACAGATGCAAGTGCCCTGTTTGTACAATAGAAATTAGAGTCCTTAGTATTGTAATCAGCTGGTCTTATCCATTTGCCTTTCAATATACACCATAGTGTCTCGACAGGTTTAAGTTCAGGAGAGTATGGTGGAAGATAGAAAAGGAACAATCTTCTATTTTCCCATATCTTTCTCATTTCCTTTACCTTCCGTTTCCTATGGACTGAAGCATTATCAAGTACAACCACCGTTTTCTTCTTTACCTCAAAAGAGAACCTGTCAAGATAATCCACAATCCTGTCTGCATTGATGGATTCCTGCGTTGTAAAGTTTATATTGATTCCTTCTGGTAATCATGCCAAAGATATTAAATCTTGCAGCTTTCTCGGATGGAATATAGACCCTCTCATCTTTGAACTGCCACCCGTAAGGTACATAACCATCGGTACATACATTACTTTCATCAGCATAATAAAGTTCTATTTTACCTTTGGAATCAAGACTTTCAAGTTCTTGCAACTTCTCTTTCTTATAAACACAAAAGTGACCATTACTTTAGAACAATGAAACACTCTTATCTATAATTGTATATTAAATCCTTAAATAATAAAATTAGGTAATAATAGGACCTCTTTTTCATGACTAAGCTTAATAGATATAACCTGTCTGTCAGTTAGAGTACAGGGCAACAAATTAGTGTCTTCAGACCCCAGTAGCAGTACCTTTTCATTCAATTCCTTTTTGGTATTTTTCTCCAAATCATATATTATAAACATCCCTCTTTGGAATATCTCAGAGCCATTCTTGTTGTTTGTCAGGTTTAAGCCTTTCTCATCAAGCTTTACAGACCAGTCAGAGCCATGATCTCTGAAGGTATATGTAGTACCATAGCTTACCGTTTCTTTTCCTATCAGTCTACCAACAAGAATATCTACATTCGTATAAGGATTGCGTTTATAAATCGGTTCATCAGTTTTTGAGTCACTTTCCGTTCTCAACCGGCATGCATTAATCATGCCCTTCAGTAATTTGTCCTTAACCAGCGGAAAGGTAGAAACAGATGATTTGCTTTCCATCCAGTATCCGTGTTTCCTCGCATATCCGTTGATACATTTCTTTCCGTCACAATCCTTATCAGGATTCTTACCAGTACCACATTCGTATATCTGCTTTTTGCCTTTTATTCTCTCGCCGCATTCCGTTGCTTCAAAACCCGTAATACAGGTACTCAAAATGAAGCAGCAAATAATATTCAAAACTACGGCTTGAAAAAGCAATATTTACCTTTTTCCCGTCTATTATCTTATTGGCCTCGGCCATGGCTTCCTCATGTTTAGGATGTTCGTCCTTATCATATACTGCCCAAGATTCATCCACTCCTTCAGACATGATTTTTCTTGCATACAACACCCATTTTAATGGTGGAACACCGGTTATAACTTCATCTTCAGCAACATCTTTCTGTCCACCTGACTTGACTTTACGTTTCTTCCCTTTATAGCTTCCTCTGGAAGAATCCGCTTCAGCATCTTCAACCGGTATATTAGGCTGAGGAATTGTACGTACATCAAAATCCTTGCTGTCACCATAAAACCGGTCACACAAGTCTGTAAAGAACAATGGTTCGGTCTTATCACCTTCACACACTATTCTTATGACATACTTACTATGACGTTTATTTTCACTCGTTCTTGCCATAGTCTACAAACAGTTTCTCCAGTGGTTTTAATGAAGGAACACCTCCAAATTTATTATTCAAATACCATTTGGCAAACAATGTATCCTCTCTTACGTCCTCAAAATCGGAAAGAGAGAATATCTCTGATACTCCCTGCTCATTCTTTTCTGTAAACCATACCTGGTCTTTACGGATAGTATTCTGGTCAAGCAGATTCACATCATGGGTTGTAAAGATCAATTGGGCATTATTCCTGTTTATTCTTTCATTTCTGAAGATGTCCACAATGAGCTGTGTTATATAGGAATGTAGCCCGGAATCCATTTCATCTATAAAAAACGGACTTCCATTCTGCAGCGCCTGTAATATATAACAGCCTATAAGGAAAAGTGATCTTGTACCAAAAGATTCTTCTTTTAAAGGCAAGTCTGCTGTTTTGCCCAAATCCTCACCATCATTATATAGACCATGCTGGCTTGTAACTTCAACGCCGTCACTGCGCTTTTCCAGTTGGAAACCGGCCATACCGGTATCCGCAAATGCCAGAAATTCAGCAAGCAGTTTCTTGTTTTCAGGACGTGAATAAAGCCATCTGACCATTTCCTTATCTTCACCCAACATGGTATCTTCATGATAACCGTTGGAAACAATCATATCTGCCAGATATTTTGCGGCATTTGTTATCGGTTCGCATGGTGTATCCTTCAGGAACTTGGAAATCAGCAACTGGTTCTTGAACACATTGAAAGGCTTTGAAGAAGAAAGGCTTGATCCGAATTTAATAGTATCTGATTCTTTATCTTCTGAAAGCAAAGTGCGTTCATAAAGTTGTGTCTGTTTACCGTTTGGATAATAAATCAACGACTCTGACTCTATCTGCAATCTGGTAAAACTGACTTCATATTTATATCTGATCTTCTGAGTTATAAACTCCATTGAAAAACCTATCGGTGCATCAGCCGTAGTATTGTCAAATTTGAACGGCTGATACAATGGAATATCATCACCAACCCTGTTGTCAAGATTGTGGACCCATCGTCTGAACCTATATAAAAACTTTATGATATTAGTCTTACCTGAAGCATTTGCTCCATAAATTAAAGAGATTTTCAAAGCCTTCTTTAATTCTTCTGCATTGGTCTCAACTTCACATATATTATCAACCTTAGCCTTTGAAGAAGTCGGCTCTGTCGTAAAGGAACATACATCCTTAAATGAACGGTAATTCTTAATTTCTAAATTTAATATCATATTCTTGCATCTTTTCCACAAAAATAGCCTTTTAAATTTTCTATTCAAAGTTTTTTCTTCGTTTTTTGCGCTTTTTCTTCGCAATTTCAGTTTTAAATTCTTATCCATGGATTTTATTGAATCTTTTAAGATGAGTTTATTCAAAAGGCAGTTCATTCTGTTTGAACTGTTGCAGGTCTATAGCATTGCTTTCCGTTGGTATCTCCTCCTGGTTTTCTGCTACTACCTCCGTTTCAAGATCCAGTCCGAAAGTCTCTTTCAGCTGGAGATAATCAAAGCACAGTGCCTTTGGTCGGTTTACCTTTACCTTCTTAACCTGCTCGCCATTCACAATGTCAATGGTATAGTCAGGAAGTCCGCTTGGCAGAAGTATGGTGAATCTGTCCTGCTTCAACCCCAGGTATGAAGCATGGGATTTCAGGTAGGACATGATGGTGGACCAGTTCGAGCGGTTGGAAGTAGAACCTGCATTCCGGCTGTTGAACAGTGATGCCACAGCTGCCGTGTTCAGATAGAGAATAGGACGTGCTTCCTTAAATTCTATATCTTCTTTTATAGATAATGGACGGAAGGATTTCATATACCTTATACGGTAATGTGCCTTCTCAATACATTTCCCTGAAGTCTGGAATCCCTGAAGCATACTCCAGAAGTCCGCTATCTCCGAACTTTCCTGAGCCAGTTCATTCTGATTGCGTATTCCTTTAACTGCTGTTTCAAAAAGCTCCGCATAACTGAAAGGCACGTCAATGACTGTCTCCAGTGTTCTGAAGGTGGCCAATGGAATAACCCAGTTCCCGAATATACGGTCATGGATTGTTTCATTCTCCAGTTTTGCAGCCAGTTCACGCTTGGTGATAGAGTATATTTCCGGAAAGTTCTTCTCAAACACAGTTCCCGGTGTCCCAATATCTCCAGGGTGAGGTGGGTAAGTCCCATATTGCAGACTGATACAAGGTCTTCATAAGCCCTTTTCTCATTTTGGTTGAATGATGTCTTTGAAAAGGCAAGGAAGATGACACGGGTATAGAGTGCCATATCCTGAGTAGGCTTGTCCTGGCCGCAAAGGGCAACACCTGTTGTGACAATGGTCTGTGCTGCCATACCGTCTGTGTTTGTATTCTTCTTGGTCTGACCGCCACCACCCCAAAGTCCTTTCAGATAGGCTATCTTGCGGATGTCAAGGTCATTCTTGTATTCGTCCAGCACGGCAAGTGTATTGACGGCCTGTGATACACGGTCGTTCATGGCCGGTACGGAAGTTACACCGAGATTGGGCGGATCTACTCCGTGCAGGAAGAAGGACTGGAGGGAAGTAGCCAGGGTTGTCTTACCGGTTCCTTTCTCACCAAAAAGGTTCAGGATGGGAAAGTGACGGGTGCGTCTGAATATGATGTCACGGAAGAGGGTGGCAAGGAGATAACAGAAAGCTACGCTTGCATTCTCACCGAACACTTCCATTAGTCTGCCTACATAGTCATGCAGCTTTATCCCGTTACGGTTCTCATGCACCATAAGTCTCTCAAACTGGAATATCTCCGGATTGTTTAGATAGATTTTTGAAGTGGCCGGTATATAGAAGGCCTTGCCGTTGATTCCACGGACAATACCCAAATCATCAACGGCATTGAATGTGCTTGCAAAGAATATACCATTACCAAAAGCAAAGATTCCTTCAGCCGCATTCCAGCCGAGCTTTCTGATACGTTCTGCCGTATCGGTCTTTGAATACAGGTATTCCTTTACACGGTTGAGCTTGTCTATCTTGGCCAGCCATACGTAGTTGCCCAGTGAGCCGACCTTCTGCTGGAAGTTGCTCAGTGAGCAGAGCTCAGACTCCTTCAGTTCTATAACCCTGCATACATTGTACATATTCCTCATGCGGAAGATTCTGGTTCCGTTTATCTCATCCTCGATATGGAACAGTGGTTCCATGATGAAGTTGAAGATTCTTGACGGTTCATCATCATCTTCACCGATGGAGTAGTAACAGTTTTCCCTGACGAACAGTCCGAACTGGCGAAGCAGTTCAGCTTCACGCTGCATTTCGTTCATGGCCGCAGGTTTGTCGTTCCTTCTCCTGACTTCACCACGTGCCTGGGTAACGGCATCACGCCATAGCTTTACCTTCCCGTGCAGTCTGGAGAGCTGTTCTATGCACTGGTCATACACAAGCTGGTCTTTTATATAGCGCAACAGGTCTGCTATTTCCGCAACACACTTTCTTTCCTCTACCATGGAACCGGCTACCAGAAAACGTTTCTGTGCCAACCAGATGATAAAATGCTTTTCCGGAAGTGAAGTATAATCTTCCCTGCTGCGGATATAGCTGTCGGCATCATTCTTTGCATATTGTACTTCTCCTTCTGTCCCGGATGGTATTTCTGCGAAAGGAAGTTCCCTGACTGTCACATGGAATCCTTTTCTTATGGCTGCTGCCCCGTTGGTCATCACCGCCTCAAATCCCGGTCCGTATGGCTTTCCTTCCGCAATATCTGAATCAGGAATGAAACAGAGTGAGGATACATACTTCTTCAGCTGCTCAAACTGGACGTCACTCCAGGCTGTTCCAAGTGACGCTACTGTATTGTCGTATCCAATCGACTGCATTCTAAGGACATCAGGAGCACCTTCCACAATGATATAATAGTCGGCATCACGCAGTCTGGCGGCACGGTCAATACCGAATACTGTTTCTCCCTTGGAGTAAATCATGCTTGTTGCCGAGTTGATATACTTGGGAGCTTTCCTGTTGTCTCCGATGTATCTGGCCGTATAGGCAATGATGCGTCCCCATCTGTTTCTCACGGGAATCATAATACGCTGGCGGAACATGGCGTATGTGTTGCCGTCCTCACCACGCTTGAACATGCCGAGTTCGTACAGAAGTTCTTCGTTCAAAGCCTTGTTTCTGCAAAAATCCATAAAGGCCTGACCGTCCTTCGGTGCATAGCCTATTCCGGCAAAGGCACAGAACTCCTCATGCCACCGGCCGTATGCGTAGGCCCTGGCATCAAAGCTCTCTTCCTTGTCTGTTGCTCTTAAATTTTGCAGGAAGAAGGTCTGGACTGTATCGAGAACTGCCAGAAGTGATTCCCGGTGCCTGGCTTCGGCCATCTGTTCCTCACTGCGCTCTTCACTGATGTATTCTACCGGAATATTATGGTTCCTGGCAATAAATTCCACAGCGGCACTGAAGGAAAGGTTTTCCTTTTCCATTATAAACGTAATGGAATCACCGCCACGGTTACAGCTGAAACAGTGGAAGAGATTCTTGCCAGGGGTAACGGCAAAGGAACCGGTCTTCTCTGTATGGAAAGGACAAAGTCCCATCAGGGTTGAACCTTTTCTGGACAGTCTGACATAAGGACTGAGTACGTCTTCTATGGCAAGTTCCCTTACTTTCCGTATGGTTGTTTCGCTTATCATAACGTACTGAGCAGGTTCCAACAATCGATTATTGACTGTCCGGAGTATTTCGGACGGCTGACATTATTAGGATTAAGCGGTTGGATATACCCGTTTTCTCTGTATTTTTTGAGTGTCTTGTTGCTGATACCGAGTTCAGCACAGGTGCGCTTGACTGAATAGACACCGTTTGGATCGCACGCTGGTCTGATTTCTTTCATTATTATAAAATCATTATGAATGTGCGATACAAATACCAGTCCGGCTTTATTGTTAAGTGGCAAAACTATAAGCTGGTGAACAAAGGTTACTGATGCACATTCCTGTACCTACTATAATTGCTTTCTTTATATTTCATAGAGTATCACGGCTAAAGTAAACATATATAGTTTACCATTATTAAAATATTAGCCATAATATGTTTATCATTTATCTTTCTTGACCGGCTTTTCTGTCTGTTTTGGCTGACTTTCATCAAAATAGTCCTGGGTGGTACGCTGCAGGAGCCTGAGGTCTGCCGTGCGGTATTCCACCTTACCCGGTCTTTTATAGGAAACCACCTTTCCCTGACGTTTCCACCTTTCTACATTCCTGCGACCAAAAAGTTCGTAAGCCTTCCTCTAGCTAATGAATTCAGGATCATCCTTGTCGGCTTTCAGTTGCCTGACAATTCTGGAGGAGAGGTCATTCAGAAATGTTTCGTATGGTATAAGATGGTCTAGAAACTGTAATATCTTCATATAAACCTGATTTGGTTTTCTATACTGTTCGTTTGACCGTGATGGTTTGGTTTTCCCTGTCAGTCCTGGTCTTGAACTGACGGTTGTAAATGGCACCAAGCTCTGAGGCCTGAGTACGGACGCTTTTCAAACGTGAGATGGGGAATGAGACGGATTCACCTACTTCAAGGGCAACAAGTGCCGGACGGATTTTTTCTAAGTTTTCAGACATAATTGTTGGATATTTAATATTTAATGTTTAACTTTATATTCACCAAATGAATAGGTTACACTACAACGTAACATAAAATGGTTTATATAACCAAATATTTGTTTGATGATTTATTGTTTAAGATGTATTTATTGAAGGAATCGCATGGATAATGACATAAAACACGTGCATGTAGGTCAGGCTATAGACAAAAGACGCAACGAGCTTGGATTGAGCAAATCTGAGCTTGGACGTAAAATAGGTGTACCGCAGCAGCACGTAAACCGCATACTGGAAAGGGAGACAATGGAAACGAGCAGGCTTATTAAAGTCAGCGAAGCATTGGACTTCAATTTCTTTTCCCTTTTCTGTCCGAGACAGCATCATATCTCGGCACACCTTGCTGCTGTTGCATTAGACGGAAATGCAAATAATCTGATAGGTGATGCAGAACTGGCTGTGCAGTTATCCAGCGAAAAGAAAGAAACAGAAAACCTGAGGGAAACAATCAAGCTTCTGAAAGAGCAGATAGAAAGTCTGAACTCACAGATTTTACGTCTTGATTCAAACCTGAAGGATAAAGATATAATTATTGAACTATTAAAAGAAAGGAGAAAAGACATGTAATTTTAAAAGAATGGTAATGGCCATTTGCATGTAGTAGAATAAAACTTTACCATTAACGGTGTTCACCATTTATAAAAATAATATAGTAGCCATAGCTTGATTCTTAGAAGAGAAAGTCTTGATACTAACAGATTGTTTTCTAATTGTTTACTCTCTATCTGTAAATAAAAGAAAATCAATGTAGTATTAAAGAGGCACAAGCTGCAGTAGAGGAAAATCTCTAAGAAATCAGCTTCTTTAATTAATATAGGCAAGACAAGCGTTTTCCATTTGTTTTCCCCAAGCATTTAGATAACTGATTGTCAATATAATATTAAAGTGGCACAGGCTGCTGTTGAAGATATGAAGTAAATTGAATATTTTCTGAATATAAAGGTGGGAGGTGCTTGGAATAAGTACCTCCTACTCTATTTTTATGGCATTTTATTTTTTCAATAAAAACATAGTTTATACATTTGCCTGCAAGACAAAATCTATATTCATATGAAAAACAAATGCCTCTTAGTATTACTGTTAGCTTTGGGATATTGCCATGTACAAGCACAAAAAAGTCAAAAGGATCCTTTGTCCGAAGCACTCGTCCGGTTGAATCAAAAAGTGGATTCCGAATTGATTCCCGGAATAAAAAGGTTTCCCCTGATTGGAATTTCCACAGATATAAGTCCGAAACGGACAGCCGTAAACACGGCATATGTACAGTCAGTCATTCTCTCTGGAGGAATTCCTTACATGATACCTGTAACGGATAATGTAGAAATACTGCGTCAAATTGTATCCCAGCTGGACGGAATTGTCTTTACAGGTGGAGAAGACATCCAACCGATGTATTATGGCGACCTTCCTTATGAAAAACTGGAAGAAGTAAGCCCTGCCCGGGATACCTTCGACTTGATGGTGCTGAAAATGGCCGCAGATCGGAATATTCCCATATTAGGAATTTGCAGGGGACTACAATTAATGAATGTAGCTTTCGGTGGAACTTTATATCAAGATCTGCCCACGCAACATCCTTCAAGTGTCAACCATCGCCAAAAAGAATCCGGCACTACCCCCACCCATCCGATATCCATCATAAAGGAAAGCAAGTTGGCAGAAATTACAGGACAAGAAGTGCTGCAAGTCAATACATTCCATCATCAGGCTATCCGGAAATTGGCACCGGGATTCAAAATCACGGCTTGGGCACCCGACAGTATAGCGGAAGCTATAGAAGCTTATCCCATACGACAAATGATAGGTGTACAATTTCATCCGGAAATATTTACAGCTGCCGGAGATACCACCATGCATAAATTATTTAAATTCCTAGTGAACAAGGCTGACACATTCAACCTAGCTAAAAAAATTCACAGCCGCATTCTATCCATTGACACTCATACAGACACTCCTCTTTGGTTTAAAAACGGTTACAGTGTAGGCCTGAGAAAAGACAACATGGTCAGCATCCCCAAAATGGAGGAAGGCAAATTGGACGCACAGTTCCTAGCCGCATTTATATGGCAGGGGAAACGGGATGACGCATCTTCACAAAAAGCCGTAGAAAGCACCACCCGATTAATTCAATCCATTTATGACGAAGTAGAGCAATACAAAGATTTTTGTGGCATCGCCCTTACGGAAGAAGACTTGATACGCCTGAAGCGTGAAGGTAAAAAAGCTTTTTTTATAGGTATCGAGAATGGTTACGCCATAGGCAAAGACCTAAAGAATATAGCAAAATACAAACAGATGGGAGTCAATTATATTACTCTCTGCCATTCTTATGACAATGATATTTGCCATTCGTCCACTCATACGGAAGATGCGACTCAAGGACTGACACAGTTTGGTCGTGAAGTAGTGAAGGAAATGAACCGGTTAGGTATTATGATAGACATATCACATGCCAGTGAAGGTACTTTCTGGGATGTGATAAAATATAGTACACAACCTATCATCGCCTCTCATTCCTCGTCAAAGGCTTTATGCGACCATGACCGTAATCTAACAGACGAACAACTCCGTGCCCTAGCGAAAAATGGCGGAGTGGCACAGTTATGTCTCCTCGATGCCTATATCAATAAAAAAACAAAAGCCGCATCCATTTGTGATGCAGTCGAACATTTAGACCACATGATTAAAGTAGCCGGCATAGACCATGTAGGAATAGGTACAGACTTTGATGGCGGTGGTGGTCTGCAAGGATGTAAAGGAGATAATGACTTAATTAATCTGACCATAAAAATGATTGAAAAAGGATATACAGAAGAAGACTTAAGGAAGATTTGGGGAGGTAATCTCTTGAGAGTAATGAAGCAAGTACAGGAAGCACCACTTCTTTCTTCAAAAAAACGCAGATAATACCCAAACAAGGATAATTAAAAATATATAGAAATATCCTATTATCATTTTTCGGAAATTATCAGGGCTGTCTCACCAATGGACAGCCTCTTTTTGTAACTTACAGTTTAATAGTAAAAGAAATAAGACAGACCTTATTCCCCTCTCCTCACCATAGGAATTTTCCTATTACAAATAGGGAAACTCTCCTTTACAAATAGGAATATTCCGTTTATTGTATCATTCCCTCCACTTATCTTTGTGACATAAGAAAAACAAATTTTAAAATTAACGGATATGAGAACAAAAATACTGAAATACTTCGGAATGGTAGTTGTACTGATAATAATGGTTAACCTAACCTCCTGTGAAGTATCCATAGAAAGTTGGTACGATGATGATGATTACAGCGAAATATATTACAGAACCACTCGGGAACTATGCAGCCGGACCTGGCAGGAAACTTGGGTACAAGACGGTGAATACTACACACAACGACTAGACTTTTACGAAAATAGAACAGGCACAGACATCATACGAATAGAACATCGGAACGGCTATGTAACCGAAGACAGGTACAATTTTGAATGGAGATGGGATAACAGCGCACAGACATGCATCCGTATGGTTTACGGTCCTAGTGACATTTCATATTTTGAAAATGTATGGTTGGCCGGAAACTTCTTAAAAGGCACATTGGATGGTGTCAATGTAAATTTCACAGGAATCAGGTAAAAAGAAAAAAAGCGGGATGATACCCAACACATATCATCCCGCTCTCCTTTTTCCCAATACACTACTCACTCTTAATGCTATTTACCGGATTCTCATTAGCGATATGCCATGCCTTAAGCACCACACAAGCCACAATAATAATCGCTACAATTAAAGCCGTAGCCAAAAAGAGTAACGGATTAAGATCAACCTGTTCCGCAAACTGTTCCAACCATGCTTTCCCAATAAAATAAGCTATAACAATTCCGAGTAAAATAGAAGGAATAGAAACATATAGAATATCACATACCAGCAGACGGAGAATGTTTGATGCTTCCGCACCATTCACTTTACGAATAGCTATCTCCTTACTGCGACGTTGCGTTTCATCGTTTACATAACCTATCAGCCCCATAATCACTATAAGCAGGATAAAACCGGAAGTGATAAGGACAGAATTGCGGAAACGATATACATCTTTATAGATTTCGGACAGCATATCATCCACTGTATGGAATGTTAAAGCCACTTGTGGAAAAGTTTTGTCCATGAATTCATTCAGGCGCTTCAAATTTTCATCGTAGGGTTCTTTCAACCGTACATTGAAGGTATGATTAAACGCATTACCACCTATCAGCACAATGGGTTGCTGCGCCTGATAGAAACTTTGATTGCGCACATCACGGAACACACCTACTATAGTTCCTTCCTTAATCTCATCAAAAGGTTTTCCTACGGCTCCATCCGTCCATTTCTTAAGCCGGACTATCTCTTCATTCACCAGCAGATCTTTGGCATGGGTCATCGGCTTTCCTTCTATAATCGTAATGCCTACCACATCCGGATAATTAAAATCCACATAGTTCATATTAAGAACACCTATACGCTTGCCGTCACTGCCCATCAATCCTTTTGTCCAATATTGGCCCAATACACTATGGCTGGCTGTAGCCACGCTCTCTACCATAGGCTGACGCCGGATCTCATCGCGCATATGAGGAACAATTTCAATGTCCAGCCAACTTTCGGCTTCTACCAGTCCGGCAGTATTGATCCCCATATCCCTGTTCATCAAATGACTATACTGCATTAACGTAACCAGTAATAATCCCAAGACAAAAGACACACCGGTAAACTGTATAAACAACAGTGACCGTTTCCATCCTTTTTTACCATCAGTATAACGACGGAATACCTGTGTGACAGGAATATGTGAAAAAATACGTCCGGGCAATACACCTGCCAACAAAAATAAAAGTACAACAACCAGCAGCGGTACCCACAAAGTTCCCCATGTAAAGAGTGATGCAAGTCGCACCGACAGCAAATCTTCTATCAAATCCCGCGCATTGAAAATGATAAATGCACAGACCAGAATGGATACCAGAACAATAATGCCCGTTTCCATCATAAACATACTGAAGATATTCCCATTATTGGCACCATTGCACTTATGGACACCGACACTCTTGGCACGACGTCCCAAAGTAGCAATTACAATAAGCATATAGTTCATAATAGCGACAAAGAAGATAGAGAAACCCAAAAAGCCATAGATAACTAGACGCTTTGTTGTTTCTGAAGAAGTCTGATGCTTTGTTGCCAATGGAATGACACTGAGTTCCAGTTTCCAACCGTTATGTTCAGTCGGCATGTATTTCTCCACCATCCGCTGGATGTTATCGTTTACCACCTCTATATCCGAAGCTTCTCCGGTCCGGAACACTGCATAAAAAATATCATTTCCTCCCCATCCGGCTCCATCCTTATAACCTCCTTCTTTATGTACACTTACTACAAAGTCTGCCTTAAACATGGTATTCTCCGGAATATCACGATAAACACCACGGACAATCATTTCAGTTTTCCGCTCCAATATTAACACTTTACCTATAGGATCTGCATCACCAAAAAAACGGCGTGCAAAACTCTCGGACACAAACAAAGTATTGGAGTTAATCAAATCGTTAGGATTTCCCTTTAAAACCGGAATGCCAAAGGTTTGGAAAAAACAAGTATCCACCATAAGACACTGTTCGTCATCCGACAACAATTGATTTTCATAATAATAATTACCGTTGGCTGTGTAAGAATTTATACAAGTAGCTTTTTCCACTTCTATTGGCATATTCTCAGCCAAAGCCGCCGCTATCGGAGCAAAAACGGAATAATCATAGATATCCCCATCGTCCCCCATCGACTCACCTGTTTCCAAATTATGGTAATATGCGCGGACTATTCCTAGATTTCCAGCTTCAGGATAACATTTTTCATAACTTAACTCAAATGCAATCTGCGAGAACAACAGGATGCCAACAGTCAGCCCCAATGAAAGCGATATGACTTTCGTCACATTACTTCCACGACCGTGTAATATCGTTTGTATTGCATAATATAATTGCTTCATCGCTATCTATTTAGTTACTCAACTTTAATACTCTTTACCGGATTCTCATTAGCAATACGCCAAGCTCTAACAACGACACACACCACTATCAGAGCGATAATCACCAATGCTGTTCCGACAAAATACAACGCATTCATATCTATCGTTTCGGCAAATTGATCCAACCAAGCCTTTCCTGTAAAGTACGATACTACAATTCCTATCAAGACCGATGGGACAGCAACATATAATATATCACGGGACAGCAACCGAAGAATAGTCGAAGCTTCAGCACCATTCACCTTACGGATAGCTATTTCCTTACTGCGACGTTGTGTTTCATCATTCACGTAACCTATCAACCCCATAACAACAATAAGCAAAATAAAAGTAGAAGTAATCCATACAGAATTACGAAAACGATATACATTGCGATAGATTTCCTTCAGCATGGTATCTATCGGAATAAATTCCAATGCCTTAGTGGAATGCACCTGCTCCATGTATTCGTTCAGCTTTTTCAAACTCTCATCGTATGGCTGTTTTAAACGTACATCAAAAGTGTGACTGGTATTATGACTATAAACCAAAGCCACGGGAAACTGCTTATAAAGAAAAGACGTATTGCGCACATTACGGAATACACCAACAATGGTTCCGGCTTTATCAAAATCATTCAACCGTTTGCCTACTGCCCCATCTGTCCATTTCATCAGCCGCACTACTTCTTCGTTGACCAATACATCTCCCTCATTCTGCATATCTTTCCCTTCAATAATAGTAATCCCCATGGTTTCAGCATAATTCTTATCACAAGGATTATACATCAAGGTTTCTATTCGCTTGCCACTATTATCAATCAGCCCACGAGTCCAATATTCTCCCAGAACACCATGCATAGAACGGGTGGCATTTTCCACCATGGGTTGACGACGAAGATCGTTAACCATATTCTCTGCTTCTTCGGGTGACATCCATGTTTCCGCCTCCACCAATCCTGGAGTACGGATACCCATATCACTATTAATCAGATGATGATACTGCATCAAAGATACTAACAAAATCCCCATCACAAAAGATACCCCCATAAATTGTACAAATAAAAGAGAACGCTTCCACCCCTTTTTCCCATCTGTGTAACGACGAAAAACTTGAGTGACAGGAATGCGTGAAAACAATCTTCCCGGCAGCACTCCGGCTACTATGAACAGTACAAAAACAATGAGCATCGGAACCCATAAAGTTTCCAATGTAAAGAGTGAGGATAACTGCACCGAAAGTAAATCTTCTATCAGATCTTTGGTATTGAAAATAATAAAGAGGGCCACTATAACGGACATCAATACCACAATCCCCGTCTCAAAAAGGAACATACTGAAAATATTGATTGCACTGGCACCACTACACTTATGCACACCTATACTTTTTGCCCTGCGGCTCATGGTAGCAATAGCTACTAATACATAGTTCATGATTGCCACAAAAAATATGGCAAAGCCCAAAAAACCATAAATGTAAAGGCGAGTGCGGGTATTTGAGTCATCCAGATGAATTTCGGGCAATGGCTGTGCATCATAAAAATTTCTCCATTCATCATCAGCAGAATCAGGATAATATTTTTGCATAGCCTTGTATATCTGACGATTGATTTCTTCCCTGTCCACCCCATCGCGCAAACGGAGAATAGTATAATAAATGTCATTACGCCCCCATGTTCCACCCCCTATATAACCACCTCCGGCATAAATGGGAGCTACAAAATCAAAATGATAGGCCGTATTTTCCGGAGTATCCTGATAAACACCACGGACTGTCAGTTCATGCTGTTTATCCAAAGATAATTTTTGTCCCACAGGGTCCTGTCCACCAAAGACATCACGAACAAAAGTTTCAGAAACGAATATGCTCCCTGCCCTTTGCAATTCCTCAGGATTCCCTTTCAATACTTTGATGCCGAAAGTACGGAAATAGCAAGTATCTACATAAGCGTAGTTTACGTCTTTCAGCTTATGACCATCCTTGAATACATTTAATGTCTCAAAATTGAAAATGACTGTAGCATTTTCAATCCATTGTGACAAATCACTGCGGAATGCTTCTGCCATCGGAGCAAACAAGCTATCATCATATCCTTCTCCTTTCTCTCCAGTCTTTACATTCTCTCCTCCTCCACGTACCAACACCAATCGGTCGGCATCAGGGTAACATTTTTCATAATTGAGTTCAAATGCTATTTGTGAAAAAAGCAGAACACCAATAGTCAAGCCTAATGAAAGCGATATGACTTTTGTCACATTGCTTCCACGGCCGTGTAATGTCGATTGTATTGCATAATAGATTTGTTTCATTACAACCACCCTTTCATTATTATTCTTTAATGTTCGCCACTACACTACCGTCAAACAAATGAATGACACGATGAGCAAATCCGGCATCATGCTGAGAGTGAGTTACCATGACAATACTAGTCCCCTCCTTGTTAAGTTCGGTCAATAGATTCATTACTTCAGCACCGTTCTTTGAGTCCAAATTACCGGTAGGCTCATCGGCGAGGATCAATTTAGGGTTAGTAACCACAGCACGGGCAATAGCCACACGCTGTTGTTGACCGCCAGAAAGCTGTTGCGGGAAATGCTTGGCACGATGACTCAAGTTCATTCGCTTTAAAATTTCCAGAACACGCTCCTTACGTTCACTGGCCTTGATTCCAAGATAAGTCAACGGCAATTCCACATTTTCAAAAACATTCAGTTCGTCTATCAGATTAAAGCTTTGAAATACAAAACCTATTACACCTTTACGCAGGCGGGTGCGTTCTTTTTCTTTCAGATTGGCTACTTCATTGCCCAGCAACTTGTAACTGCCTTCAGTAGGATTGTCCAGCAGACCAAGGATATTCAATAAGGTGGATTTTCCACAACCTGATGGTCCCATAATAGCTACAAACTCTCCTTCTTTCACCTCTATGTTTACATGATTCAACGCAATTGTTTCTACTTCTGAAGTACGAAATACCTTACTTAAATTTTCAATCTGTATCATAATAATAAATTTTAATTGTTTGTTCTATTGATCTTTATTCTGATTTAATACTCTTTACTGGATTCTCATTGGCAATGCGCCATGTTTTGGAAATGACACAACTGACAATCAATATCAAGACCACGATAGCTACACATACATAATAAGGAACAAGCGAACCTACAGTCACAGCAAACTGTTCCATCCATAAACCACCTACATACCATGCCCCTAGTGTACCTGCGACTACAGCCGGGAAAGAAATCCAAAGAACATCTTGCACCAACATTTCCAATATCACAAATGACTCAGCTCCATTCACTTTACGAATAGCAATTTCTTTCGAACGTCGCTGTAATTCATCATTAATATAGCCTATCAGTCCCATCAAAGTAATAAACAAAATGGCAATTGCCGCCAATAAAGTCGCATTACGAAATACACGAACGGAATTATAACTATCCGCCATTTTTTGTTCCAAGCTTTCAAAGCCGACTGTTTGATTAGGAAAAGCTTCGGCAGCATCACGCTTCAGTTTCTGAAGATTCTCACCAAAGGGTTCCTTCAGACGGAGATAAACAAGATCAGCCAAATCTTTGGGATGATGATGCAAGACAAACGGTTTCAGCTCTGAGTAGAATCCGCCAATATTAAAATCTTTAATCACACCTACTATTTTGACACGGCCTTCTTCTGTCTGTATACTCTTACCTAAAACATCTTTTCCCCAATGCATTCTCCGTACAAATTCCTCATTCACTGCCACCTCACCGGATTCACGAGGCACACGCCCTTGCTGCATGACCATTCCCATAAAAGCTACATAATTCTCCTGAGTAAAATCATAACGGCTGGAAAAAAGACTCGTTCCTTTCTCATCCGGTATCATCTGCCCGCTATATCCATTAGACGGATAGCTAGTTGCCGAAGTCAATGCTTCCACGTATGGAAGCCCCTCATAAAAGTGACGGGCAGCAAGCCGGGCTTTAGCATCCGGTGCATTATTAACGCCAATCACTACCCGCTCAGGATTATAACCCGGATCTTTATTAATAACATAATGATACTGGAGCATCACTACCCACATCAATCCACATATAAAAGCCACTCCTGCAAATTGGATAAACAATAACGGACGTTTCCATCCTTTCTTACCCTCTGTATAACGCCGGAAAACCTGTGTGACCGGTATCTTTGAAAAAATTCGTCCCGGCAGCACACCACCAATGAGGAATAAGACAGCAGTCACTCCAAAAGGCACCCAAATACGTTCCACCGCAAAAAGAGACTCCAGTTTAGCAGCCGTGGTATCTTCCACAAATTCCCGGAAATTAAACATTAAAAAAACCATCAAAAACAATGAAAGCAAAATAATAATACCGGTTTCCCACATAAACATACCAAAAACAGTACCCGTTCCCGCTCCGCTGCATTTATGAACACCAATACTTTTGGCACGCCGGCTCAATGAAGAAATAGAAATCAACACATAATTCAATGTCGTGATAAACAAAATAGATATACCTAAAATAAGCATAATATTACGCATTCTTTTCACTTCATCATATCCACGGTACGTATCCCGAACAGGTTTTGCCATGACAGTGATTCCCAACTTATCACTTCTGGGAATATGTTGCTGTACTACCATATCAATACGCTTGTTCAATTCATCCAAATCAATATCCTGCTTCAACCGGATATATTCTTTCCAGCTGTCCCCACCGTTCCATGAATAATTTCCTATCCGGCGGCTCCAGATAGAAGGCAAGGAAATGACAGCCTTCGGTCGCATAGTACAATTCTCAGGTAAAGCAGCATACGTTCCTTTGACTGTCAACTCAATTTCCTTATTGAAACTAATTATTTTACCAATCGGGTTCTCACCGCCAAACATTTTATCCGCCAAATCTTTACTCAGGAAAATTACATCTTTTTGCTGCAATTCACGTACCGGATCACCACTCAAGACCTCAATACCCATTGTCTGAAAAAACAATGAATCGGCAGTGACCTTAAAATCATCAAAGCGGACACTCCCGTTATAAATAGGTGCCGAAACCGGCCACGAGCCTGTACTTGCCGCCGATTCCACAATTTCCGGCATTGCATCCAGTATGCCTCCAGCAGCTGCACCGATAATGAACTCACTCGGAGGAAAAGGCTCTCCATTTACTGTCCATATATTCCACAATTGGTATAATTTATCATGATCCTTAAAACAAGTATCAAAACTCTGCTCATACACAACTCTTGAGAAAAGTAGAATACTCATAGTCAGGCCCAAGCCTAACGAAACGACTTTTATAATATTAGCTCCACGTCCATGTATCAAAGCCTGAATGACATAATAAATCTGTTTCATATTTCGTGTTTTTAATTATTATTATTTTAAAAGAGAGAAGTCCCGTTTCACAACGTTACTTCCCATAAAGTGTATAAGAAACTAAAGTTTCTATAATTCGTTCTCTATAATAGAAATGCCAAAACCGTGCCACACAAACAAATAACTGATTAACAACACATTGCAAAATAACAAAAAGAAACAGTCTGTCTAATTATTAGACAATGATGTATGATAATTAGACAGACTATGAAAACAAACAAATAGTTCTACGCTTCAAACTTATTGGAATTTGCCTTATTTTACTATCTTTGCATTATCACCTATATAAAACAAATTATTATGAAACACATTCTTTTGGCAGCCTGTGCGGTTGCCATATTAAGCGGTTGCGGTTCGCAAGGGAAACAGGCAGCCCCTACCGGAAATCCATTCCTTTCAGAGTACACAACTCCCTTCCAGGTTCCTCCTTTCGACCAAATCAAGATGGAACATTACAAACCCGCCTTTTTGCAGGGCATGGAAGAACAACAGAAAGAGATTGACGCTATAGTGAACAACCCCGAACCCGCCACTTTCCAGAATACCATTGCAGCACTGGATCAAAGCGGAGCGTTACTTCGTAAAGTCAGCACCGTATTCTACGGACTGAAAAGCGCCAATACCAATGATGAAATGGACGCACTGAGCCGTGAACTCTCTCCACTACAATCAAAACACAGCGATGACATCGCCTTAAATGAAAAACTTTTTGCACGCATCAAAGCTGTCTATGAAAATCCCGGCGATTTGGACAAAGAGCAAAAGAAGTTGTTGGAAGAAACCTATAAAGATTTTGTACGTGGAGGTGCCAACCTGGATGCCGAAAGTCAAAAAAAACTGCGTGAATTAAATAGTGAGATTTCCATGTTGCAGCTCACCTTCGGCCAAAATATGCAGAAGGAAACCAATGCTTTCCAATTGATCGTGGACAAAGAAGAAGACTTAGCCGGATTACCCCAAAACCTGATTGCCAGTGCTGCCGAAACAGCTAAAGAAGCAGGCATGGAAGGCAAATGGATTTTCACCCTGCATAATCCCAGCGTCATGCCTTTTCTGCAATATGCCGATAACCGAGACCTGCGCGAAAAGATATTCAAAGGATACATTAACAGAGGAAATAACGGAAATGAATACGACAACAAGGAAGTGGTGCGCAAACTGCTCAAGGCCCGTCTGGAAAAAGCCAAGCTGATGGGATATGAAAACTATGCTTCCTTTGCACTGGAAGAACGTATGGCAAAAACACCGGATGCCGTATATAAATTATTAGATCAGATTTGGACACCTACTCTGTCCAAAGCCAAAGAAGAACTGGCAGATATCAATGCCGAAATAAAGAAAGACGGAAAAACCTTCACAGCTGAAGGTTGGGACTGGCGTTATTATGCAGACCGAGCCAAGAAAGCCAAATTCGACTTGGATGAAAATCAGGTACGTCCTTATCTGAAACTGGAAAACGTACGTGACGGTGTGTTCTATGTTGCCAACAAACTGTACGGTATCACTTTCACCCAGCTGGACAATCTTCCCCTCCCTCATCCCGATGCACAGGCATTCGAATGTAAGGACAAAGACGGTTCTCATCTAGGTGTACTCTATATGGACTTCTTTCCGCGTGCCAGCAAGAAAGGTGGCGCATGGTGCGGAAGCTATCGTTCACAGACCTACAAGGACGGCAAGAAAGTGGCTCCTGTAGTAACCGTGGTATGCAACTTTACCAAACCGGCAGCCGGACAACCCGCTTTGCTCAGTGCAGACGAAGCGAATACCTTGTTCCACGAATTCGGACACGCTTTACATAATCTTTTCAAAGATGTACATTATTATGGTGTGGCTAGTGTTCCGCGTGATTTTGTAGAACTGCCGTCACAGATAGATGAGCATTGGGCTTTTGAACCGGAGGTATTGAATGTATATGCCAAACATTATCAGACAGATGAAGTTATTCCTGCCGGACTGGTTGAAAAAATGGACAAGAGTGGCAAATACGGACAAGGCTTCGCTACGGCTGAATATTTAGCTGCTTCCCTGCTGGATATGGATTATCATGTATTAAAAGAAATTCCCGATGATATGGACGTTATGCAGTTCGAAGCAGAAACATTAGGTAAGCGCGGATTGCTGAAACAAATTCCGTCACGCTATCGCACCACTTATTTCAACCACACCATGGGTGGTGGATATACTGCCGGTTACTATAGTTATATTTGGGCAGAAGTGCTGGATTGTGACGCATACGAGGCATACAAGGAAACAGGCGATATCTTTAATCAAGAAGTAGCAGGAAAGTTCCGCAAATATATCCTCACTCCCGGCTGCATTGACGATGCAATGGACATGTATGTCAATTTCCGTGGCAAAGAACCTGGTATTGATCCCTTGTTGAAGAACAGAGGACTAAAATAACCCTCTAACCCTAAATAGAATTCCTCCCCCTGCAAAAGACAAATGATTGTGACTCTTGCAGTGGGAGGATTCTCATTTTGTAGTATGATTGCGGATAGTTCTTTTTATTTTTTGTTCCAAAGCAAGAAATAATCCTCAGAGAAAGCGTACCTTTGTGCCTGTCAAATCAAAAATTAAATTATGAATCAACCTATTGCTATAAACACCACAAGAAAACATGTGGTATGGCTGGATGTCGTTCGTTTGGTAGCCATGTTCACCATAGTTTGCTGCCATAGTGCAGACCCGTTCAACTTTTACCCCGGCGAACCGCCAGCCAACATTGATGAAATCAAATTCTGGGGAGCCGCCTACGGAGCCTTTCTCCGTCCGTGTGTCCCACTGTTTGTCATGATTACAGGAGCATTGCTGCTCCCCGTACGTGGCGAAATATCCGCTTTCTACAAAAAAAGAATCAGCCGTGTATTCTGGCCGTTCCTTATCTGGAGTGTCATTTATAATTTATTTCCCTGGTTTACAGGATTGTTGGGACTTAATCCTGAAATAATCCTTGACTTTTTCCCTTATAGCGGTGAAGAAGCCGCCCGTCAGTCACTCAACGTATCATTGGGTTATATAGCAGAAATGCCTCTCAATTTCTCTTTATTAGACGTACATATGTGGTATATCTATCTGCTTATCGGATTATATCTATACCTTCCTATTTTCTCCGCATGGGTAGAAAAGGCCTCGGAGAAAGCCAAACTATGGTTTCTTGTCGCATGGGGAATAACCAGCTTGTTACCTTATTATTATCAGTTCGTATCCCCATACATTTGGGGAGGCTGTGCGTGGAACTCGTTCAATATGCTCTATTATTTTGCCGGATTCAACGGGTACTTGCTATTGGGACACTATCTGCGCAACCACGACTGGTCATGGAGTAAGATACTGTCAGTCTGTATCCCCATGTTTCTGGCAGGTTACATGGTCACATTCTTCGGTTTCCGCCACATGACCGCATTACCACAATGCACTGATGAAATGTTGGAACTGTTCTTCACCTATAATTCTTTGAATGTGATTATGATGACTATCCCCTTCTTCCTCATAGCCAAGAAAGTAAAAGTACGTTCAGAACTGATCCAGCGTATGCTGGCAAACTTGACCGTATGTGGTTTCGGCATCTATATGATACATTATTTTTTCACAGGTCCAGGTGTAGTCCTGATGCGCAATATCGGTGTTCCCGTGCCTTTACAAATTCCCGCTGCCGCAGTCGTGGCATTTGGCGTATCGTGGCTGCTTGTGGTATTCATTCGTAAAATAAGCGGCAAGAATGCTAAATACATTGTAGGATAATAAAAACAGGACATACAAATATCGTTATATAAGAATAGCCGGAACTACTTTTTCCAAGTGATTCCGGCTATTCTTATAATGCTTCATCCACTAGAAATCAAGTCAGTTATTTGAGATGTAATTTAAAGAATATGCCTCCGATAAAATATTTACCGTCATTCAGTTCAGCAATAAGATTGATATGGTCTTTCCATATTGAATAAGTTCCACCCACATTCACAGTATAAGTTGCTGTATGCAGATCTTCCGCATGTCCGGGACACACTTCCGCCATCAGATTAAATCCATTCAGAGCTTTCTGCCAGAAACCTTCGCCCTTTATGCCAAAGTAAAAGTTTATCCCTGCAGCAGGACGGCTATAATGCACATCACTCATAGCTTTACCGATAACCCAAGCTACATGAACCCCCACTGTACCTATTCCACTAAATTCAACATGTTTCGTTGCCGCCAGATAATAACGTGTCAAGTAATTGTGGTTTCCGCTACCACCGCCCCCCCAATCTATGTCTCCACCTCCATTTGAAGAATGGCTTCCCGGATCATTCGCACCAATCACTACCTGAGGCGTCCAAGCCTTCCACCAGCCTTCTTTCCATGCCCTCAACCGGAAATGAAACGATCTGTCCTGATTGGTAAAGCTGCCCCAAGTTTGCTGAGGCCAATAAGAAGAACCATGTATCCCCTTTACCAACGTACAAGTATATGCTACTTCCAGCCAAGGAAACAAAGTACAATTTATATAATAGTTATAGGTATAGGAATGATATTCACTTCTCACCCAATATCGGGAAAGTATATTTACATCAAGCATATTTCCTCCCAGCATAACGGTTTTATCTTTCTGCATAACGGCAGTAGGTGCATGAAGTAGTCCTGTAGTACCATAAAAAGCCTGCCCTTTGATAACATTCATTCCTCCAAAGAGTCCCCCCAGAAATATTAGAGTTCTTAATTTCACTATTCTATGAATTTTAATTTATATTTGCAGCATGAAAACAGATGTATTAAAAATACTCGGAAAAATTATTCCTACTGCTATCTTCGTCCTGTTGTTGCCATTCTCCATTATTTACATGGCAATAAGCAAAGTCTGCTCTTTCATCCGAAAATTCTTTCCCCGATAAAGCGTACCGGAAACAAGAATGCAGCTTGCAGATATCTTGTACGTGTATGTTTCTCTTTATACATTCTATAAACGAAACGCAAATTCATCTTATCAACCCAGTCCGGATAATAGTGCATCCTATTCATTGCCGTTTGGTGAACAAAGCCACCACACGTAAAGCCGATGCCTTGGTAACCCATCTTTTTTACCTTAAGCAGAAACTTTTCCTGCATCAAGGCCCCCATACCTACTATCAGAAAATCCGGATTTAATTCGACTATATGAGAAGCTTCCTTATTCATTTCAGCATCCGAAGAGAAATATCCGTTCCTGAATCCTGCTATTCTCAACCCAGGATATTGTTCTTGAAATATCTTCACAGAACACTCCACTTGTTCTTGACCCGAGGCTACGATATAGAGCGTTTTACGGCTTTCCATGAGGTAATTCAACAATTCGGGAGCAAGGGAGGTCATATCAAAACTACGTCTGGTCACTCGCTTTCCGTATACTAATCTTATGGCAGAAACCAGTAAAGAGCCATCGGCAAAAATACCATCGAATTGTTCAAATAGGGATTTGTTTTCTAAAGCTATGAGGTAAGATACGGGGTTGAGAAAGGTGTAAATTCTGTTTTTCTGAGTAACCAAATGTAAAAACAGCAATTTATCTGTTTGTATGATTTTATTAAGCAATAGAGGGAGCATAAATTAAATGATAATTTATTTTTATGGAAGTTTATAATACTTCTTCAAACAGATTATACCACCTTGTAATAACAGAATCAATTGTAAAACATTTCGCCTTACACATGGCTTCCTTTGCCATTTCTTTTCTTAATTTTTCATTCTCGATTAGCAAGCTGATGCAGTCAATTGTTTTTTGACTATTATAAGGTATCGGAGTTATTAAGCCAGACTTTCCATTGTCTATGATGTCATATATAGCTTCATAACTTCCATACACAACTGGGACCACTCCATAACTCATACTTTCAATAACTACTAATCCAAACCCTTCTAAATCAGAAGTCAATAAAAATATAGAAGCTTCCTTATAATGTTGTATGGGAGGAGATACTTGAAAGCCTTTGAAACAAACACGTTGAATATCATATCTTCTAATATATTCTTCCAATGTACTTTTATAAGGGCCTTCTCCCACCAAAACAAGTTCCCAATCAACATATTTTTCATAAAGAACTTTCCAAGCTTCCACTATTCTATTTACTCGTTTATTTTCATAATCCATTCTTCCTACATATAACAGCTGCTTCTTCTTCTGTTTTAACTCCCATTCTTCAAAATACACAGGAATAGTAACAGGATTGCCTATTGCTATAATATTCTCAGTTCTCTTTATATGTGCATAATCACTTAACGGCTTGATAAAATGAGATGAAAGAAGAACATATTTTTCACAATGGCTACAATTATAACGAATGCTAGCTTTTACCAACTCTTCTTTTAGATACATTATAGCATGATATATGTATTTCAAAAAAGGGTTATAAACTGTTTCACATTTATCACGTGCCTTAATAATTAATTTAGACGTATTTGGAGCACCATGTAATACCGAAATCAATTTACATGATGTTCTTTTTATAGCCACTCTACACAGTAATGTTGACATAAAAGGAAGTCCCCACTGATTAATTATAATATCAATTTTTTCATTTATAATTGCAATCCATGCTGCTGATTTTACCGATAATGGAGTTTGGATTTTTAATAATTCTAAGTCCTGTCTTTGTATGGTCTGTCCCTCTAATGTTTCAAAAAATTTTCCAGTTTTTAAGAGTTTTGATACTTTTTGAGTAACTTCAAAAATTTTTTTATAGAACAAACAGGATAGTCTAATTTGACAAGCTTTACATCTGGTAGTAATTGACAAGCTAGTTCAATATGCGGTTGTTCTATTGAAGCTATGATAACACCATGTCCATCCTTTATAAAACGATTGGCAAGTACAGTTGTCACTACCTCAACACCACCATAATTAGGATAAACACGATAAAAAAACAATATATTCATATTACCATTCTCTTTATTACTGTAATAATGAAGCTAGAAATGCAATTTGTTTGTCCTGCATTTCTTTTAATCCTTCTATGCTGACAAGTCTTTCCCTTACATCAGGAATTTTCGCATTTTCAAACAAGGCTATCCTAGGACTATTGCTAAACAATCTTGCTTTATTTCCAAATGCCAAAGTAGGGATACAAGCATGTACTCTATCAGAATAAACTTCTGAAGCATTCCGGTAAAGGAGTAAATAATCCATTGGATTATCAGATACTATCACTCCATTTTTTACTAACTTACTAACTTTTGTATAAGGAAAAGGCTTATGATAAGAATAAACAATATTCTTTTCTTTAAAAATATTTTTCAGTTCTTCTTTTATCCTATAATGCTTAGGTTCTTCAATATTCAATACTACATACGGTGTTAAATCAGTATCTATTTGGGGTAAATTAAGTAAATTCACAAAGAACACATTATCTATTCCATTATAACTATTTTTTGTAAAATTTGCATAGTACTTATAGGCAAGGATATCACGGGTCATTATAGCGTAAGGCCGCAATTTTCTTAAATATTCAGAAACAAATTTGACTTCATATTCTGTATAGAAGTTTCCGCTTGCACCTAAAAAAATAATCTTACTTCCTTGTTCTGCTTTTCTCTTTATTAAATCTCCATAAATCGTAAAAAATGGAACAGTTAATACACATCCCGGAATTATAAAATAATCACATTTAACCATACTGGCCATACTAAAGATATTTTGCGTTTTTACCGTTTTGTATGAACGGTCATGAAGCTTTTTAGCAGCCCTTTGCATGGTATGTACCCATAACCAATTTATTATTGGGTTTTCTTTCAGCATGAACATTTGTCCCATTGTAGCTGCAAAATTAGCATTTGAGCTAACTTTAAATAATTCAGCATTAAGCGGTAATGCTTTCATCAAAGCAGCTTCAGCACCCAAATCTATAAATCCGTTACCAATATTATTAAATGTAACAGAAGTCAACAATGCAATTTTCTTTTCTAACATATTAATAGTAAACTAATTTGTATGTAGTTATATTTCTTTCCAATCATGCGGTTTATTCTCTCATCAGTTCCCTAAACAGGTCTAACCATTTTTGCATTACCTTTGGTTTTGAAAAGCATTTTCCCGACATATAAGCCTGCTTACCCATATCTTCTAGTAATACTTTATTTTCTATCAATTTTATACAAGCTTCCGCCAAGGCATTTACATCATTATCCGGCACTAAAAATCCATTCTTACCATTGTCTATGATACTATTTGCTCCAGTAATGTCAAAACTAACACAAGGCAAGCCACAATTCATCGCCTCCACCAATACCAACGGGAAACCTTCATACAAAGATGACATGACAAAAAAAGAAGAATGAGAATATACTTCACCTATACTAGGTGAAACACCTTTCAGATGAACAACTGATGAAAGATGCAAAGCATCAATTTGTCGTTGAAGACTTTCTCGCAGACTTCCTTCACCCCAAATTTCCAATTGCCAGTCCGGACACTTTTGTGCAACTATCACCCAAGCTGCAATCAATCGATTATAACCTTTTACAGATTCTAATCTACCTGCTGATATAGCAACTTTGCTTTTTCTACCATTTCTTTCATGTAGTTGTATATTGCTAAAATTAGGTATTACAAATATATTCGGTAAATTCCACATTTTCTTGTCAGACTCTGTTAATGCAATTACCTTATCGAATTTTGTCAAACAACACTTTCTTAAATATTGAACTAAAAATTTCTTTCCTCGCGATTTAAAAATTTCCTCATCTAATATCTGTTGTCCTTTATAAGAAAAATGAAACTCATGGATCTTCTTTATCCGCCGACAAATAAATGGTAATATCCATATCAATAAAGGAGCATTGGCATTGACAGCAATATCTATCTTATATTTTTTAAATATGTGACGTATAATACTTATATTTTTCCATACTCTATTAATTTTCTTTCCAAAGCCTACCTTCCACTCTATATCAATAGGTAACAGTTGAATGTTCGGGTGCAAAGGATATATAGGTTTTTCCTGTCCATTACCATAATATGCCAAAAAAAGCCGTCCTTCCATATTTTCCGCCAAATAATTCATCTTGTCTGACACTATACGGAATATACCTCCTGCAATGGTAATATTGGGAACAAAATAAATGATATTCATTATTTACTTTTTATCCATGAAATTACTAGTAATAATAATCGCTCTGCCCATTTGAATCTCCAAGCAATAGTTTTAACACTCCACAACTCGGCCAAACATGTATCGTAATCATGATGTATAAATGCATTTTTTGCATGTATATACACAACTAAAATCACATACTTTCTATAATAAGAACTTTCCGATGTAAAGTTAAACCACTCGTAATAAGGAAATTCTCCATTTTTAGAATAATCTGATGTAAGACTATCAGATAACCCTGTTCTATAAAAGACTTTCGGAAGGTTCAAATAGGCTACATCATAATTCAACGCTATTCTAAGCCAAAGGTCCAAATCCTCACCACGCTTAATACCTACTCGAAACATTGGTATCTCCTTTATCATTTCTTTTTTTAAGCACAAGGAGCTAGTCCAGCAAATGGATAATCCATTCATTACGGATTCTTTAAAATAATCATGAACAAGGAAGTGTGTGTGTTCGTTAATCAATACATTACGAAGTTTCCGTTTCCCCTTTTCCAAAGAGTAGAAAGCAGTAGAATAAATCCCAGCATCAGGATAGATTTCTATCAACTTCTTTTGGCATTCCAAATAATCAGATTCCCAAATATCATCTGCATCCAGAAAAGCAATATAATCATATTTAGCATGCATAATACCATAGTTACGTGCTGCTGATACACCTTCGTTTTCTTTTGTATAAATATGAATTCGTTCATCCTGAAAACTAGAAGCCACTTCCAAACTATTATCTGTCGATGAATCATTCACCACGATTACTTCATAATCACAATATGTTTGATTCAGAACTGACTTCAGTGTTTCTGCAATATAATCAGCCTTGTTATATAGAGGAATAATAATAGAGAACATTATCTTTTTAATAAATTAAGTTTCTGACTCTTATATATAATGAGCAAAAATATAATCGGAAAATTTATATATAATCCCACTGTTAATGATACGAAAGAAGCCAATACCCAGATACCAACAAAAACCATGTTGAACTTTCTATATGAAGGCAATAATTTGCACATTGAAATTATCAGCCATAGATATCCCAATATACCTAACAAACCACGTTCAATCAACAAATAAAATAATTGAGACTCCGCACCTGCAAGTTCCGGGATTGATATATCTGTCATTAAATAATAAATCATACTCAAGCCACCACCAAATATAGGGTTTTGTAAAAACAGAAAAAGAGAAATATCTAATTGTCTCATTCTCATATCCATAGAGCTTCCACCAACATCATAATTACCCGTAAAATCAAATATGGAATGATATACATTTAATATATAATCAGAAAACGGCAAGACCATGATTAAAAAGATAGAAAAAGCGATTAATAGAGTTTTAGGCTTTCTTATATAGTCAAATTGCAACAATCCAAATACTAATGCAAGAATAGTAGCACGTGAATTAGCAAGAAAAACACCGATAAGAAGCAAACACAAAGTCTTAATATAAGATTTCCTTGATATAAATACTCCTTCATATTTACTATAGAAGAAGGTAAGAAAATAAAAGAATACAACGCACGCATCTCCAAATGTTATGGGAAAATGAAAAAATGAATTATATCGCCCATATCCATATCGGATATCATTGGTATGATCTACCCAAAAAGATAAATCAGTCTGAGATTGCAGCCAATATAGAATTATATTATAATTTAATAGAAACTCTATAATTCCATATATACATAACACCCAAAACACTTTCAAATAAAGATTTACAATTAATTTAATATCGTTCTTTGTTCGCAAAAAATAGATAAATGCAAGTGGCAAAAGTATTTCATTTGATATTGTTTTCCACAACACATACAATGAAGTCCGTTCCGTTCCATACAAAGCAATTAATAACAACAATATAAAATTACCAAACAAAGGTAAAAACAATGGATTGCAGAATATAGCTTTCCTTGCATCTTTCCGACCAAGAATATACCCGTATATAACAAAATTTATCGCATCACAAAGACCAATATACGTACCCCCTATTCTTACAACAGGAAGCATTGTAAAAAACAAAGACAATGGTATTATATAAAGAACAGCCTTCTTTTTATATCTTATAAAAAAAATAATAAAGAGCAGAAAAATAAGCTGAGTAATTATCATCTATCCATTTTTTAGATTCCACACCATGATTCAGGAAAAATATCAGGAGTAAATGTATTATACCACTTTGAGGGATAAATCACCATATTAGTTTTTTTATTTAATCGTGCCGCCCAATAACTAAAAGTACTATTGGCTATAATGTTGTATTTGCAGGAAGACATCAAATACATGTCATAGATGCTGGATTCTCCTGTATTCCAATTCACATAAACAGCATTGGGTATATCCAAATGAGTTTGTACCCAGCTAATATCATCAGAAAAAACATAGAAGACAGCATCATTTACTTTCTCTGTTATTATTCTTATGGCATCATGATAATATTTCTGCGTACAAATATTTCCAAATATAACCAAATTTTGTTTGGTCATGTAGTCACCTCTTCTTATATGCACGCCAACACTATTTGAGTTTTGAATATCCTTCAGCAATGATTGGTTCTTTTCCGACAAAAGAAGATGTTTAAAATCAATAGTATTTTCGTCATAATACTTTTTGTCTAAAAAATATCCAGCTTGAAACAAATGATTAGGATATTGATACTCTACAGAACCTACTACATATATTTTCCAATGGTATAATTTTGATAAAATGGTTTTAAACAGAATTATCCAAAACCTACTACATTTTTTCAAATCATCAGTTTTAAAATATTTATCTAATTCAAATCCATTATGGCTCACATTATACCAAGCATCATTGTAGAAATAAAAGGTTTCATCCTTTCTTGAAAGGTATTTATAAAATGCATACTGAAAGAGTTGATTACCCAGTCCTCCTTTGAACACTACTATTTTCATAAATAAACTATTTAAATATTCTTACTATTTTAACCATTATTGCAAGCCCCTTTTTTACTAAAAATCTTATCCAATGATTATTAAATAAAAAAAGAGCGTTTTCAATAAATTCTTCTCCCAAACAGGATAAACACTGATAATCATTGACAATATAAGCTGGGAGTAGATCTTTAAGCACTTTTTCGCGTTCTTCTTTTATCCGGTTGTTATCACTGCTGGCTCCTCTGGGATTACATATCACAATAACATTGTTATACGCAGCCACACTATGCCCACCTAAAACGATTGATTGTAAATAGAATTTCCAGTCTGATACTATTTTTAAAGATGTATCATAATAATACTTTTTTAATAAAGAGGCCCTTATAAAGCAACTTTGATGAGGTATGGTAGTTATATAAAAATGCAGAAGATTATATCTTCGAGGTAATACACTGCGTGATACTATTTTATTATGTTCATTAACATGTAAATCCTGACCAACTATTATATCTGCCACATGATTAAAGTCCATGACCTGTTTCAATATAGATGAGGAACAAAATTTATCACCTGCATTGATAAAATTACAATATTCTCCATGCGAATAAGCAATTCCTTTATTCATCGCATCATAAATTCCCTTATCCGACTCACTCACCCAATAAGCGATTTTATCCGCATACTTTTTTATTACATTAACCGTTCCATCCGTACTTCCACCGTCAATGATGATATACTCAATATTCAGATAAGTTTGGTTAATGACGGAAAGAATGGTTTGTTCAATTGTTAAAACTGCATTATAAGAAACAGTTATGACAGAAATTAGGGGATAATTCATATTGTTTTTCATTTCACTTCAGCCAAATTCCTTTAGCCGTACCATTTATCATCTTCAATATCTGCACTCTTCCAATAAAGGCCTGCAAAATAAATACCGTAGTAGGAACTATCAGTATACCTTCTATACCATAATACTTACAACAATACTTCATCAACGGAATAGAAACCAAAGCAAATGACAAATAAATGATTAGTTGCAAACGTATTTTGCTCGTTCCATTAATAAGAAACATATACATATTTCCTCCCGTCTGACATAATACATATATTGCCATACAAAATGATAATGAAAAAGATACAGCTACAGAATCACCAATCCAAAATTTATATAAGAGATCAGAACTCAGTACCATTAAAACTAAAATAGGAATACATAACAACCATAATTTCTCCAGTTTTTCTAGCGTACCACGCATCCAATTATAATCTCTCTTAATATAAGCATCAGTAAATGCTGACCAAAACGGAGTCAAAATAATATTTGCAGCCATGTTAAGTACATTAAAATACTTATAAGCAATATTATATTGCGTAACTGCTTCTGGGCCTTGCACTCTTGACAAAATGATATTAGTAAGTTGAAAAATAAAAAGCATAGAAAACATAACAACAAAAAACTGTCCACCCAAACCAACAACACTCCGCACCAACGAAAAGCGAACGTCACGCAACGAAGGGGCTACAATCTTGTATTTTTTAGTTTGATACACAATAATAGAAACAATTAAAAGAAACAGGCACGGTATAGCTGAAAAAGAAACAGCCAAAGCACTCAGACTTCCCTTTGTGGTTTTAGTCAATACATAGACACAAGCAAAAGCCAGTACCTGACCACTTGTACTTATAAGCGAAGCTAAAGCAGGCTTTTGATCTGCCGTCAGCATGGTAGTAAAGACACTTGCCACAATGTTCAGGCAAAAGAAGCATGCCAACAAACCGAAAACCAGACTCAGCTCATCCTTATAAACAGGATCAATATTTAAAATACGACTCCAATCCAAATAATTATTCACCACCAAGGTTATCAATAAAATTACGGAAAAGAGCAAGAAGAGCACTGCATATGTAGTACTGACATATTCTTTTGCCAACTTCATATCCCCTTTTGCTTTTGCCTCAGCAAAACGATTACGAAATCCGTGGGCAAACCCCAAATCAAAATAAGACAGCCAGGCAATAATGGAACTCAACGTCAGCCAAATGCCATACTTCGTAGGATTAACATAACCGATGGTCAATGGAACGACCTGCAAGGAAACTAAAATACTTATACATTTCAACACTAATGAAACGGCGATATTTTTCTTCACCGCAACACTACGCTCATTCCCCTTAGTGAAATAAGCACTAACTTTATCTTTTATATACTGAAACTTCATACGTTTATGATTGTATCACTAGCAAGATATGCAATCTTCCGCCTGCAACATTACTAATCTTACACCCCACACATTAGTAACGTGTGGGGTGACACGTTACCAACCTTCCGGCATACACGTTACTAACCCTTAAAAGATCCTGTTCTTTTCCGAAAAGAACAAGGTCTTTAAAAAAAAGAACAGGACGTTTTCATTGAAAGAACAAGAGCTTTTAAAAATTTGACCTGTTATTTTTTCCATAACGGTATCTACATGCCGAAACGCCTTTTTTTTGTAAGCACTCAATTTAGGGCATCCCCCTTCGAAAGGGCACTTTTCAGTGCCCT